>Ga0325404_1002367_pt1 | contig 20189 bp, 9 predicted proteins | sample PopdelMetagenome_18_FD_205664 | JGI IMG/M metagenome (GOLD analysis project Ga0325404, IMG submission 205664) | Populus deltoides microbial communities from Bellville, Georgia, United States - Xylem-Control-R1 | ecosystem: Host-associated > Plants > Phyllosphere > Stem > Wood/Secondary xylem... | reverse complement strand
GAACATTAGATAATGTAAACATGTGTTTTGGGGAATGTAATTTAGTATGTCCAATATGGGATATGTCAAGGCCCTTACCGTCACCAACATGCAAATAATCATTACCAAGATAGGGTGCAGAATCGGTCAGAGTTCCAAGATCAGGTATGACGTGTTGATTTGCGCCGGTGTCTGGGAACCAAGTCGCAGCAGAGATATTCCCAACAGAAAGATGAGCAGAGGGCTGCTACGAAACTGGGAACAATGGGGAACTGTGTGCCCAAAATCAGAGCACAATTGGCAACGTACATGCTGCTGTCTAGCACTGGAATTGCGCCTGGTTTGCTACCAGTGGTTTGGCCGCCAATCTACAGCAGAGTGGCCCCTGTTCTGGGGAGTGGAACAGTTGCTGTGGGGACGCTAATTACCTTTAGAGTGGCCCCTGTTGCGGCTGAAGTTAGGGCTGTGATGAAACATAGCATGGTATGCAGAAAACTATGGTGTTGGCAGCAGAGGTGGTTGCTGCGGCGGAGAAGAAGAAGATAGCAAAGAGGGAGCTGCAACCATGGAATGGAAAGAGTTCTTGTGGAAAATTCATGGGTAAGAAGGTGGCTATGAAGATCAGCATAGGATAGCGGTTCTGCTTTGGTTATGAGACTCGTTACCAAGTCTTTGAACTCACCACGAAGGCCACGAAACACATAAAGATTGAATCTTCAAGAGATATGGGGCAACCAGCAGTAGCCAATTTATCAAATAACGATTTGGCTTGCTGCATGTATAGACTAACCGATGAGTCACCTTGCTAAAGGTCTTGAAAAGAGCCATGAAGTTGTATGATGCGAGCATTCAACGGAGAGGCAAGCGCTTTCTCAAGAGTGTGCCAAACACAATGCGAAGTAGAACAATCTACCACGAGATGCAACACATCCATGGAGAGAGAGGAGAGCAAAGCACTCAAAATAAGTTGATCTTGTTGCTTCCAACGGAGAAAAGAAGGGTTGATGATAGAGGAAGAACCAGCAGAGCTGTCAAAAATATGAGATGGAGGACACGGCACTAAGCCGTCAACAAAGTGAAAAACACCTTGACCAAGGAGATATGGCTTCATCTGCATTCGCCAATAGAGATAATTTGTGTTCATAAGTTTTAGCGAAACAACTTGGTGAGTGTTCGCTAAAGGAACAATAGCTGTAGTGTGGGTTCCCATGAGAGGTAAAGGAACGGCAGGGACTTGGGAGGAAGAGTCAGAGACAAGCTTTGCAAGTGGAGGCTGCTGTGGGGAAGAAAAGGCACCAGCGGCAGCAGCTTAGGGATCGCTGGCCGGCTGTGCTGCACCACCTGTGGAGAGGGAGAAGTCGGCGGCAGCAGTAGAATCCATGTAGAGAAAGTAAAGAGAGGGCCGGCTGCAAAGGGAGGAAGGGAGAAAAGAGTTCTAACGGCAGAAAGCTCTGATACCAAGTTGAGAATAATTGGGAGGCTTAACCTAATGGTTAGCCAACCCTTTCTATATATATATGTAGGGCAATATACAAAAGTAATGGTGGAGGTTACCACACAATAGTATGTCTACAATATTTTCTATATACAATATTTTCTATATAAGTACATTCTATAATAAAGAAACTGTAGGAAAATGATGGTATTAAGCTTATTGGTTAGAGAAACTGTATGGTTTTTCCAATTCTTTTTTTTTTGGTTGACCCAGTTTGACCCGGGTCAACCCGTCTGACTCGTGACCCGATCACTTGACCGGGTTGATGACCGGGTCGGGTTTCAAAACTATGAGTTGCCCTTTCTCAAATGCAAGTGGGGTCCGTTGACACTAAAGATTCCCAGCACTTGAGACATTTTCGTGTTCTTGTTATTTTTTGTTTTTCCATCGGAATTGGCGTTTTAAAAAATTTTGAATATTTTTTTTGCTTGTAATTATTTTAAATTTATCAATTTTATTTCAAACATAATTTATATTATAAAATAAACCATAATTCAATATTGATGATCAATAATTAAATCTTGATAATTAATAATAAATTTTGTATAATTTGCACATGATTTCTTATTTCTTTCGAATTTTGTATAGTACAGTGCAGAGTTGGTTTGATCCCACCAGCTAGGGGAAGCTATGAAATTGAAGCAAATAACTCTTTTGTTGATATGATTTTTTTAGGCAGAGAAGATTTTTTGATATTTTATATTATATTTTATTTAATAAATTCAAAGGATGTATTGTTTAGTTATTATTATCTTATTTTTTTGAAAATATATCAAAATAATTTTTTTAAAAAAAAATTTATTTTTGACATCAGTAAATTAAAATAAACTTACAACACCAAGAAAATAATAATTTGAAGCAAAAAAATTGAAAAGTGTTTTTCCACTTCAAAACAAATGATCCATTATCATTAATGTTTTTTAATTTTTATTAATTGTTTTTACTCTTAGCATGGGGTGTGATTTATTTTAATAATTTTTTTACAAAAAAGATTCTAGCAGGCTCAAATAGCCATTGTATGGAAAAAATTTTGATATTTTCTCATTTAAAGCACAATTGGTAAATTTTGACCCAACCTCAATCAAATTCCTAGTTAATTGTTTATTTATTTTTTATTTTTTTGTTACAGAGTTAATTGTTTATTTGATAGTCAGTCAACGGTGCCGAAGTTTTTCTATTCATTCACTTCAATTTGTTTTAATTGCTTGATGTCCTTTTTGCGTTTGTTTATGAACACTTGATGCTTGGGATAAATTGAGCCCACTTAAGAAAGAAAAATATGATGATTACAATTAATTGAGTAAAGTATACCAACTTGTGTTTTCTTTACTCTTTTCTGTTTCTTAGGTTTTGAAATGGTCTAACTGTCCTCATTTTATAAAATGCAAGTGGGGTCTGTTGACGGTAAAGGAGGCTAATCAAATAATATATTCAAATCAATTTTATAATTGATTTTCAAAATCATTTTTATTTTAAAATATTTTTTAAACAAATTATTTTTAATATTAGTTTGTTAAAATAATCTAAAGATACTAAAAATATAATAATTTAAAGTAAAAAGAGAAAATTTAATTTTTTTCAAAAATATCTTTCCACCACAAAACAAATGATCCCATCATTAATTATTTTTTAATTTTATCAATTTTATTTCAAACATAATTTATATTATAAAATAAGTCATTATTCAATATTGATGATCAACAATAAATCTTGATGATTAATAATAAATTTTGTTTAATTTGCACATGATTTCTTATTTCTCGTCAAATTTTGTATAAAATAGGGAAGAGTTGGTTTTATCCCACCCTGGGGAAGCTTTGAAATTGCAGTAAATAACTCCTTTGTTGAAATGATTTTTTTTTACCATTAACATAGTCAAAAGATTGATGTCTTCTTCTAAGTGCAGGAGTGTCGAAGTAATAAATAACCTGATAAGACTAGAGTCGAATCACAAAGAGGTTAACTATATAAATTATAAACAACAACAACAACAACAACAATAATAGTAATAATAGTAATAATAATAATAATAAGAAGAAGAAGAAGAAGAAGAAGTTAAAGAGGACTTTGAGATGTAAGATTAATGTGAGGATTAAACAATGATAAAAACAAATGTCAAAGTTAGAGGATCCATTAACGGTATTTGAAACAAGTATAGTATAAAAAAAATTTATTACTCAATTGAAAACCACATACAAAGGTAGTTTCAATCGGATTATAAATTGTTAACATGATTACATTAATTATCTTATTCAAATAATACTAATACCTGTAAATGTTGTCAGGTATTCATGATTATAACTTATGTTAACAACAAATAAAGTTCCTTTCATAGTACAGGTGTCGGTTATAACCTATCCTGTGATTAGACTAATCAAATTATACTATATTTTTAAAAAAAACATGAAAAAAACAATGTGTATTTATATAGATTCATTGCACTGTAAACCATATTGTAGATATAGAGTGTTTGCACTATGGATAATACTGTAGAGTAATGGGGACTTTGTCTTGACTGTGTTTTTAGTTAAAAAGTGTTTCTGGAAGGCGTTGTTTTTTTCTATTTTCTGTGCCAAAAGCTGTTGGGTTTGACTTGATTATCAAACCCAATACTATGGGTTTGTTTTTTTTTTACTTTATGTTAAAGAAACACATTAACTTCATGTATACCGTTAAAGTGCTAACGGGTTTGGCTTGGCAGCCACACCCAGGTCTGGCTGCGTAGCTACATCCAAGGATGACCCAAGGAGATTGGGTCTGGCTCCACAGCCAGACTCAAGGAGATTGAGTCTCGCTTCGCAACCGTTTTCCTTTGAAAATATTTCTAATTTTATTTTTTTCCTCTTCATATTTTTTTACCTATTTAATTTTTTTCATACGGTAAACAGAAAATTATATAGAAGTTAGGTAATAATAATTTTTTTCATTTCAGGTTGGGTTGAATTTCTTTATCAAAACATGTTTGTTTTTGCGTTTCAAAAAAATTTGAAAACTTTTGATTTTTTTGTTAATTCAAATTAATATTTTTAAAATTTTTTGTATTGTTTTGATGTGATGATATAAAAAAAATCAAAAATATCATCTCAACATATTTTTTAAAAAATATATTTTAAAAACTAACTGTTACGTAATAATATAATAACTAGCATATTGACCCGCGCTTTGCAAGGGCTCAATATCAATTTTTTTTTTTAAAATGTAAAAATGCTTGAGTTGCATTTCAAAAAAGATAAAAAAAAATTATTGTTTTTTCTTTACTTCAAATGAAATTTTTGATGTTTTTGTATTATTTTGATGTGATGATATAAAAAATACATTTTACAACATACAAAATATTATCTCAAAATATTTTTTAAATAAAATATTGTAAGAAATAATCGTTATTTAATAATATAATAACTAGCATGTTGGCCCGTGCTCCGTAGCGGGTCAATAACAATTTTTTAAAATGTAAAAATGCTCGAGTTTGATTAAAAGCCTGGAATGTATTTGTAGCATCGTAATCTTCAAATAAAGTATTTTCTACAGTAGCACCACCTATAATACATAGCAAAGTAATGTCCAATACACTATCAACTAATTTCTTTCCTGTTAATTTTTTTTCCTTTTAAGATATGTCTAATTTTATTTTTTTCCTCTTAAATTTTTTTCATGATGATAATTTGTTTTTCATTTGAGGTTAGGTTGAATTTTCTTATTAAAATATGTTTGTTTTTATTTTTCAAAAATGCTTTGAAATTGTTTTGACAATTTTTTATTTTTTTCTTTACTTCAAATTAATATTTTTTTTAATTCAAATTAATATGTTTTGATGTTTTTGTATTATGTTGATGTGATGATATAAAAAATAGATTTAAAAAAATAAAAAAATATATCTTAATATGTGTTTTTAAAATTATATTTTAAGATATTTTTGATTTTATTTTTTTCCTCTTTATTTTTTTATTTTCTCTTATTGATTTTTTTTTCATACTGTAAAGAGAAAATAAATTGATGTGATTTTTTTATGTTGTACAAAAGTTAGGTGATGATAATATTTTTCTATTTCAGGTTTGGTTGAATTTTCATATTAAAACATGTTTGTTTTTTCATTTCAAAAATATTTTTTATATTTTATATTTTTTCTTTACTTCAATTTTATATTTTTTTTTGATATTTTTGTATAATTATTTTAAATATTTTTTTAAAATTGTTTTGAGATTGGATCTAGCTTTGTAGTAAAACCCAAGGATTGGGTGTAGCTATGCAGCAAGACCTAAGACGACTGAGTGTGGCTCCGCAATCAGACCTAAGGAAATTGGACCTGGCTCTGCAACCTTTTTCTTTTAAGATATTTTCTATTTTATTTTGTTTCCTTTCTCTTATTGAATTTGTTTTTCATACTGTAAAGAGAAAATAAATTGATGTTACTTTTTAATTTTGTACAAAAGTTTGGTGATGATACTTTTTTTTAATTGGAAGTTGGGTTGAATTTTCTTATTAAAGCATGTTTGTTTTTGTGTTTTAAAATTGCTATTTTAAAAAAATCAAAAATACTTTTTGAATTTTTTATATTGTACAGTAGAAACATGTTTTTTTGATGTTTTTTCAAATAAAGTATTGTTAATTAGCAATATAACAAAGAGTTAGCTATGAAATTGCAGCAATCGGAGAGAGAAGTAAGCTATGATATTGAAATGAGGTTATGTTTATATAGGAGAAAGATAAAGGATATGTTTTCCATTCATTTGCAGGAGAAAGCACCCCGAAACTAGGCAGAAGTAGTAGACACACGCAGAGGGTTTTATTTATTTCGAGCTAGTGGTTCCAAATTATTTATACATTTGAAAGAATATGTAATGAAATATCAATAATTTAAACTTTAAATTAAGTAAAATAGTAAGAGGTAGAAAAAGAAGTAGTCAATCAGACTCTTAGAGTAAAGTTCTCCATCTTCCTCATGTAATATATAGTAAAAGTTATGCTATTCATTTTTCATAGTAGTCAAATTATTTATACTTTTTTAATTTTTTGATATTAATTTCTAGTTAACAATTACCTATAGTTAATTTTATTGTAGAGTCAGTCAACGGTGCCAAAGTTTTTCTTTACTAAGTATACCAACTTGTGTTTTCTTTACTCTTTTCCAATTCTTAGGTTTTTTAAATGTTCAAGTTGCCCTTTCTCAAATGCAAGTGGGATCCGTTGACGGTAAAGATTCCCAGTACCAGAGATGTTTTTCGTATTCTTGTTAATTTTTTTTTTTTGTTTTTCCAGCAGAAATGGCGTTTTAAAAAAAATTGAGTATTTTTTGCGTGAAATTATTTTAATTTTATCAATTTTATTTCAAACATAATTTATATTATAAAATGAGCCATTATATTCAATATTGATGATTTATAACAACATCCTTGATGAAGAAGTTTACGAAGTAAAAAGCATTAAGTGTTATCTGCCTTTTAGTTTTAGTGTTATCCTTGATGAATTATAACAACATAATTTATAATAGATTAGTTTATTAGAATTCTTGTTTAATTAAAATGTTAAATTTCTTATTAAATTAGAATTTTATTTAAGTAATTTAATTCTTTGATTATCTAGGACATAAGTTTTATAAATAAACTTATAATGAAAAGCATAATATGCAGGTATAGAGAGATATAGAGAAGAGTTAAAAAGATGTATTTTTTGAGAAAACTCTTAATAAAAAACATCATTCCTTTCATTTTTTTTCTTGAATTTTTTAGCTTTGTTATTGTGTTTGTTTTTAAAAATTAGCTACCACACCATATCCTCTTTTCCAACAGACTCAACCTGTCTTATAATCAGACTAATCAAATAACATATTCAAACCAAATCAACAGTTCCTATAGACACACAGCTGACATTGTTGGAAGTCTCATAAGGGCTTTATTTATTTGGGGTGGTTCCAAAGTATTTATACATTGGAAAAAATATGTAATGAAATATCAATAATTTAAACTTTAAATTAAGTTAGTAAGAGGTGGAAGAAGAAGTAGTCAGTCTAGTCAGATTCTTAGAGTAAAGTTCTCCATCTTCCTCATGTAATAGTAACAGTTATCCTATTTATTTATTTTTCATAGTAGTTAAAGTTTTTTTAATTGAACAAGCACGGTTATTAATTTGTTGATATTAATTTATAGTATGCAATTACCTGTAGTTAATTTTATTGTAAGCAATTACTGTATTTACAATTTATAAAAAACTTTGATATTGAATTAAGGTTTGTGCAGGTGAATTATATTCTTTCGTTAGGAGAAGGAATATGCTTTCTTAAAAAATACTTGCTTAGCAAGTCAGTCAACCTTGAGATTGTTTCTGTATTCCTAGTTAATTTGAGTTGGACCAAATGGTAAATATTGGTTAATTTGATAGAGTCAGTCAACTGTGCCAAAGTTTTTCTATTCATTTACTTAAATTTGTTTTAAATATTGCTTGATGTCCTTTTTGCATTTTCTTATGAACACTTGTCTCTATTCATTTAAGAAAGAAAATGTGATGATTATCGACTCACATAATTGAGGTTTACAATTAATTGAGTCTTACACTAAAGTACACCAACTTGTGTTTTCTTTACTCATTTCCAATTCCTAGGTTTTTTTTAATGTTCAAATTTCCCTATCTAAAATGCAAGTGGGGTCCGTTGACGGTACCGGAGATGTTTTTTTGTATTTGTTTTTCCTTTTTATAAGATGACAACAACAAGAAGAACATGTTTGTTTTAACAGCAGAAACGGGGTTTTCAATAATTAATTTTTTTCTTAAAGTTAATTTTATTGATTTTTTAATTGTTTCAATGTGTTTATATTAAAAATAAATATTAAAAAATTAAAAATAATAATATTGTAATGCATTTTCGAACGAAAAGAATTTTAAAAAATAATTGCTACCAGGTACCATACCAAACAAACTCATTAAAATATAATCACTAGATTTTACTCTTCTAGGAAATGAATTCTTAAAATTAATTTTTATTTGATTTTATGATAATAAAAATAGATATTTAATTTCAAATAAATATTTTTATTAATTTAATTCTTGGATAAATGGAGGTTTACATTAACGAATGTCTTGACTATATTGTTTTTGTTCTTATCATATTTATTAAATATTTATTAAGAATCTTCTCGATATAATGACACTAATATAATATTAAATTATCATGTAATTTAAAATTCTCATTTCTAAAATCTTATGCTAATGCTACACTTCTATCTTTCATACAAATTTAATCTTATGCTAATGCCCCAATCAAATTCCTAGTTAATTTGAGCTGTAACAAATGTTAAATATTGGTTAATTTGATAGTCAGTCAACGGTGCCAAAGTTTTTCTATTCATTCACTTCAATTTGTTTAATTGCTTGATGTCATGTTTGCATAATTGAGTTTAATTATGAAAATATGATGATCATCGACTCACATAATTGAGCTTTACAACTAATTGAGTACTAAAGTATACCAACTTGTGTTTTCTTTACTCTTTTCCAATTCTTAGGTTTTTTAAATGTTCTTGTTATTTTTATTTTTTTATAGTTGCCCTTTCTCAAATGCAAGTGGAGTCCGTTGACGGTAAAGATTCCCAGTACCAGAGATGTTTTCATATTCTTGTTATTTTTATTGTTTTTCCAGAAGAAATGGCGTTTTTTTAAAAAAATGAGTATTTTTTTTTGCGTGAAATTATTTTAATTTTATCAATTTTATTTCAAATATAATTTATATTATAAAATAAGTCATTGTTCGATATTGATGATCTATAATAAATATTGATAATCTATAATAAATATTGATAATTAATAATAAATTTTGTATAATTTGCACATGATTTCTTATTTCTGTCAAATTTTGTATAGTACGGTGAAGAGTTGGTTTGATCCCACCAGCTAGGAGAAGCTATGAAATTGAAGCAAATAACTCTTTTGTTGAATGATTTTTTTGGGTGGGGAAGATTTTTTGACATTTTATATTACACCTTCTAATAAATTCAAATTATGTATCCTCCAATTATTATAATCATGATATATAAGGTAATTGAAAAATCTCAATTTAGATTTGTTTTTTCATTGTGGTAGCAATTACTTTTAAAAGTACTATTTGTTTGAAAATATATCAAAACAATATATTAAAAAAAAAATTATTTTTGACATCAGCACATTAAAATGATCTTAAAACACCAAGAAAATAATAATTTGAAGCAAAAAGAAAAAAATAATATTTTTGAAAAGTGTTTTCCACTGCAAAACAAACAATCCCATCATTTATTGTTTTTTTTTTAATTTTATCAATTTTATTTGCCCCTAAAGTGGGGGTGTGATCCATGTTAAGGTTTTTTTTTAAAAGAAAGATTCTAGCAGGCTCAAATGGTGATTGCAAGGGATATATATTTTAACAATAATGAAAAGAATAAACAAAGATGATCTTTTCTCATTTCAAGTAAGGTCGTTTAAAACCGATAATTTTTTACATCGTCCAACATAATAATTTGAACTTGTAAGAATCATGATTTGCGAGTCCATATCTACTGAATCCACTACATGTCAATATGCATACTTAATGAAAGAAGAGACATGTTTCATTCAACACCTTTCTTTGATAAGCTTTTCTGGCAATATTTGTGTTTTGCGAAGCATTTTCAATCACTTTGTCGTACGTGTGCGGTGTCGCGGCGATCGTCCACTTTATGAGTTTGAATAATTTGGAAAATATGGGAGATAAAGAATTCTTGTCTTTTATCAGTGAAATGAGGGAATGGAAGTCGTCACCTAATATTTTGGTCACCGGAACCCTAACTAGTCTCAGAGATTGGGTACGGGGACTGATTGCATAAAGGAAAGGTATTAACATCCCAAATACCCTACCTAAGGTAAGCTGCATTGTTTAATTGTCTAATATATGCTAAGGTATTTATTGTATTTCTAATTATTAGTCTATATAGGGTTTAAGAAAAGTCCTTCTCGGTAAGGCGAGTCTTATCTTATCATGTAAAGGTGTTAGGTGCTACTGGTTGACTAGAAGCTCCCTCTGTGTTTTCTCATTTTAGTCTGTGTTAGGCTCTGTTTTTTTTTCTTCTCCTGCTCGTTCTGCCTACCGGTTCTCCTCTGTTCCAGGTTTTCTCCCCCAGCTTCCCCGTCTGTTTAGGGGGGGTGGCACAACCAAAGACAAGGCTGGTGCTCGTGTGTTGGTTGGCCAATGCTTCTCTCTGTTTCTGCCTCGTTTTCTCCCCTCCTTTTCTGGGTTATTTTTTGTTCTTTGCCCTCTAATCCCTCCATATTTTCCCCCATCTCTAGCTTTTATAGCCAGAGAATTCCATGTGTTTTCCTTGACAATGAAGACATTCAAGACCGTTATTGCAGGAGTAAAGGTAACGGTCGACGACTCTTTTTGGACATTTAGTAGGCGTGATGAATTGGCCATACATTTCTTTCTCTGGCTTTATAACCGAATAAATACCATACATTTTAGTAATGTATTGCATCGTGGGCAGCTGAGATGAATTGTTTCTTCTTCTTCCTACTGAAATGACTTCCCTATTGTAATGAAGAAGGTGATGAACAGTGTCCTTTGAAACGACGCTGTTTTGAGATGCGAAATGGTCATTTTCAGTTTGGTCACTCAAGTTCTGAAATTTTATAGTCAAGTCCTTGGGTAAAGTAATTGGACTCCTGCATCTCAGTAGCATTTACAATTGGTCATTGGAGTTTAATTTCTTTCACTTTTAACCAACATCAACCTTAAACTTTGATAATTCTTTAGTTAAGCCCATGATTTTATTAATTAAACTAATTTCAAGTTCAATTAAATCTCAAAACTTATCAACTCTTCAATTAAGCCCTTGATTTGATTAATTAAATTAATCTAAAATTTAATGAAGTTCTCAATCTTTCAATTTATAATCTTGACCCAAATTTTAATTTATTCTTCATTCTTTTATTTTTTTTTATCATTTATCATTATTTTTTATTACTTTTATAAAATAAAGTGAGAATAAAAAGGGTTAAAATTTGGGTTATGAGAAACCCAATAAAGATTTTAGTTTTACATTGTAAAAAAAAACTAATGCTTCCAAGATAAAAACTGTTTCTTCAAAACCTTCCCCAAGCTGCCACTGCCCTTCTCCACAATTACTTTCTTCCCGATATGTCCTTTTTTTGTGCTTCTGTCCCACGCTTTTCATTACCCCCTCCCCTGGTCTCCTATATATATATATATATATATATATATATATATATATATATATAGGTCACGCCTCCTCTATATTCTTTATTTTCTCTCTCTCTTTTTTTACTTTTAATTTTTTTTTATCCCCTGGACTTAAGGCAGCCCTTAGACCAAATTATCGTGCACTCTCCAATAAATCACTCTTTTCCACATGTGCTCTTTCCAATGCCAACACCTCACTTCCTCTTAGTTTCAGACTGAGAGAGGCTTCTTTTGAACTTTGGCTCTGATTAAAGTTGTAGCTCTGATGTCTGAATGTGTAGATGAATTTTGGCCTTTCAATCGCTCAATTTGGACTTGAGATGCTCAAGTTATAGGCTTCTAAAGGTTCAGTGCTCAGGCAGAAAATTTACTCGAGATTTCCAGCCCTGACTTTGGACTAATGTTTGGTAGCCCAAACTAACTTGGATTTTTATGAACCTGACCTTAATGGAAAGCTTGAGATGTCAGCTAAACTTTTTCTGCAGATCACATTTTAAGCTAGTAACTCTTTCTGTAGCAGAAACACTGAAACATTTCTTAACGCCATCCATTCAGCTACTTGTATCAAAAGATGAGAAACAAGTAAATTGCACCAAAAATAAACTAAAAAAGATAATAAAAATACTAGATTAGGCTAGGAATATATGTGAAATTAAGCACCAAAAATATATATATCTTAAGAAATATTCCTAGCATTAAGGTTTAGAATATAAAATATAATAAGATATATTTTGGATTTAGAATGAATATAGGGTTTTTAGTGAATAAAACACTAGTGGCAACTAAACCATAAAAGAACAATAATTTTTTGTTCTCTTCACATCAAATATGATACAGAAGAATAATCTCCGCGATTTTATACACTGACCAATCATCTTTAATAATTTTTAGTTACTTTTTAGCCATTCATTTTTCTCTGGTACTTCTGCAACGTCTTCCCTTACAAGGAAGGATGCTGCATACAAGGGGATTTCTATTACCAAGGAATTTAATAAATTAAATTTAGGGCTGATGGCAGCTCTGTTTCTCTGTGGAGGCAATCCTGCTTTCTAGGGCAGTTGCTCTGTTTTTCTTGTGGTTTGTTGGCCTATTCTTCTTCGCCCTCTTCCTTTTTATATCTGCGTGCCCTTTCAGATGTGTATCTCCTTATTCCCGCCTTAATTTGGCTTTTTTTTAATACATTCCTCTAGTTATCAAAAAAAAAAAAAAAAAAGAATTTAATCAATTAAAGCCAAACTCTGTGTTCATTCTGTGCAGAAGAAACTGAACATGTGATTCATTTATTTCTTCATCGCCATGATTTCTGGGAACTTTGGCAGTGTTTCATGAACTGTCTAGGATCAAGTTATTTTGCAATGGAGTGTACTGGTTAAAGGAAGGTTTCAGGGAAGAGCTTTAACTTTGTTATCCTATAGGATCTTGTGAGGTATTTGAAATGTCAAAAACAATTTGATTTTTTGAGGATAAGGTGCTTCATTGGAATACAATGTTTGAGCTCATACTTCATTGGCTATCACTTTGGTTGAAGTCTACGGATATGAATTTTTTACATTCTGAGAATGATTTATTCTGAGATGATATTTCAAATGGACAAAAAATTAAAAAATCAAGCACTTTTGTTTTCTGAGAATGACGACCTGATGATATTTTGAAGCGACGTAAGAATAAATAGTTATATATATATATAAAATGGTAAATTAGCATTGACTTACAAGCATATAAAACAGGAAGAAGAAATAGTAGCTTGTTTACAATACGAATTATAAAAACGAGTTACTGAGTTGGTACGGATAGGACAATCACTGGCACAACAGTGCTGACCCCATGAAACTCTTGTCTGGTCATGTCAGGGTTGTCGGCTATATATAGTGATTGATTAAGGAACAATGAAAAGGTAAATTAGCATCGGCTTACAAGCATATAAAACTAGATTAGCAGCAGAATATTTAGTTTGCAGATATTGGATTTATTGCGAGAAATATGATGGGTCCCTTGAGCAGGGCCTTGAAACCATTATTCACCATTAGTAGTTCATGGTCCAAATTTGGGCTCCGTACATTCTCAAGGTATATGTCACTTCTGCTTCATTTATAATAAATAATATATATATTATTTATTATCAATCAAAACAAAAGACAGTTATTTTATCTTAAACATTACAATTAATTAATTTTATTTTTATCCCTGCTAGGTTTAAAACAATGACGAAGCTACTTATATGTCCTTAAGTCAAAGTCATTAAATTACTCGAAAGCGATTTTATTTAATTGTGTACTTGAGCTGATAATTGATGTATCATCGATCTGCCATCTCTACCAAGCAAATGTTCAAGTGATAATTGATGGCATGACTTTATTAGTTAGGCTGTTACTTTCCTTGTCATGTTCTGCACAGCATAACGCTATACAATGAAGACTATACATCTTGGCATATCATTTGGATCGGACATATCCACGACGTGTTTCCAGCTTTGTTAGCATTTGGATTTATATATGTATGTATGTATGTATGTATATATGCATTATCTACTAATGAAGCATCTAATTTCCCATCAAATATCATTCCATCTAATCCTAATTAATCAATCACTAAAGAGAAAAAAATTGTTTGATTTATAAGTTTGTGATTCAGCCCCCATCTATAAATATGTGATTGGTATTTTTCAATTCTACCCAAAAGCTCAAATGACTCAGTCTTTTTAGGGAAAAAACAAATTCAAGATTATTTTTAATTGCTGTTTAAGTTTCAAACATATTTATAATTCATCTAGAATATGTAAAACCCGAGAACAAACTTATATAAATTTTTTTTATTAAATTTAAAATCTTAATAAATATAGAAATAATACAAGTACAAATACAAAAAAAAAATTAATTATGAAAGACTTAAAGAGGTGGCTCAAATTGTGAAAAAGAATAGAAATGAGGTCAAAGTGAAATTGAGAAGAAATGGAACTATAAATACTTCATTTCTTCTCCTTCAGAAGACCAGCTGCACATACTTAAAAGGAGGGAGATTTTTAGATTTTCCATCAAATTTGAAAGAAAAGACACCAAGATTTAATAAATTTTACTAGTTTTACATAAGAGTGTAACAGAAAAGCATCATTTAATAAGACAAATTGCAAGTAACAAGTGTGGAAATTATGAGGAAAAAAGTGGGAGTGGCCAGCAGCATGCAAGAAGAAAAGAGATAAGATTTTTCAATCAATTGAGAAGTAAAACTCATATTTCCCTCAAGTAAGGAGTTCTAAACTCATTTTTTTGAATTAAGCTTTAATTTGGTTGATAATGCACAATTTTCTTGAATTAGAATGTGAGAGAGCTAATAATAATATTGCGATTAGGGTTTGGGAGAATCACTCTGTAGTTAAATAAGTTCGAATTCAAGATATTTTTTTATTTTAAATATTAAAATTTTATTTTTCAATTACTAATAATTAATTTTTACCATATAGATTTCAAAAGAAAGCCAATATGGATACATTTTTTATACCAATTGCAAAAGAAAGCCAAAAAATATGCAAAAGAAAAAGAGCTTCCAGACTGGAATGACGTGTGGTTGTTTTGAAGGATTTCAAACTGCCGTATGTCTCAGAAGCTATATGGAAGGAATACATTTAGTATGTGACATCTGCGCATTTCACTCAACAGTCACAATCTGATATAGATAACAGAACCGATATGTTTACAATTCTGTTACCATGCACACCGACGGCTCCGTTCCATTCTTTCGCATGTGAAGGGAATTATAAGATTGTTTTTATTACATCCATTTTTTATTAGTTATTTCTTATAAATATATTTAACTGACAACATTCTTTTATTCCAAGCTACAGATCTTGGGCACGAGTCAAGCCTGATGAAGCTTTTTGTTGAAACACATGTGTGAAATGAGGATCACCAAAAAAGGATGCAACGGTTTGTTGATAGTCGAGTTTAGCACTTTGTGGTATGTTGGTTTTGAATTTTTTTCTTAAATTTTTTTTTTTTGAATTTGATGTATTTTTTTTCCAGGATACATATAACAACCGGTTGAAGGAGAGATACGAGGATGATCCTTCGATCTATCTGGATATTGATCCAAATTTGTGGTTGGAGGCAACCGATGAGGTTACCGACAGCATAACATCATCAGTACATTACAGAGAATTAAAAAATAATCACTGCAAATGCAATTGCTATATTTTTCTACTTTTGTTCAATATTTTTTTACAACAATATTTTTAAAATATTACCGATGAAGTTAGTGACGACACAACTCCGTTGGTATATTCCAAAAAATTAAAAAAGAATTACTGCAAATACCACAATTACCGATGAGTTTACCAACGAAACTTACCATTGATATATTCTACATAGTTAGAAAAGAATTACTATAAATATAATTGTTACTGTTAATGCACCGATAGAATTATAGATGATATTTTATCAATAATATATTATATTTGCTGATAAATATATCAATAAAATAAAGCAAGTAAAATGTTTTTTTAACTCGCTTTGTCTATCATAAACTTATCAGTATATTCATTATTGATAGAATCAGCAACAAACTATATATATATATATATATATAGAGAGAGAGAGAGAGAGAGAGAGAGAGAGAGAGTGGATTACCTTGTTTTTGAGTTTGGATTACCTTAAGTATAAAGAGAGAGAGCAGAGTGGCTAGGATTTTTACTAACATATATTTTTAAGCTAGGTTTTTTTATTTTTTTATTTTTAAAATAAACTTCAGCTTTGCAGGGGCCCAGCCCGCCCGCCCGCCACCTAGGAGAAAGGCAGCACATGAAATCGATAGTAACCGCTCAACCAATAAACTCTTCAAATAATATAATAATTTTGCTACTTCTTGATCCTGGAAATCTTTGTGATAGTCTTGGAAATATTGTCATTGTCATTTTTATAGCTTTGTGATAGTCTTGGAAATCTTGTCATCTTAGTGCTCGGAGGGGGTAATGAATTGAAGCTATTTGAATGCAATTTTAATAAATATGGGAGCAAACACGCTAATACAAAAACATGTTATTTGAACATGTTCTTGAACAATATCTTGAAATATAATAAACACTCTTGAAACTAGAGTGACTCTATATGGTTTTGTCTTTATTTTTTTTTGTGTTAATGATAATTGTTAATGAGTTTTATTAAAATCGTATAAAATGTTTTTTTATTACAAAATTTAAAAATTTAAAAATCAATTTTTGTAATAAGATTAAGAAAGTTAAACATCATTATAAAAATATTATAATATGTTTTTAGGTTTTGTAACAAAGCTTGCATTTTTTTAACATAAGGTAAATATTTTGTAACATGATTAAAGAAGATGTAGCAAATTTATTATGAGAAAGTATAGAGAATTTAAGTAAATGTTGTAACTCAACAAAACTATTTGATCACAATTTTAAAATATTAATAGCAAACTCTTAGAATATAGTATGTTTTAACTAGCTAGATAAATTAATTTGAACACAGCTGTACAATTTCACTAATTTTAATAGGAGAATTCATTGATGTAGATAACCAGCTTTTATTGGAAGTGTTGTCACTCATATTTTACCCCATTTTCAATATATTTTTTAATAAATGGAAAACTTTTTGGTGATTTAGCTAATTTTTTACTAACAGAATTAACGACAAATTATAAAATTACTGACAAATAGTATATCGACAGACGAATTCCGTCAATGAATCAGTTGGTAAAATTTTCATCAACAGAATGGTAATCTTATGCCGATAGAAAAATTCTATAAGTAAAACTGTTAAATGTTATAGTGTATTAAGTCCAAAAAATTTTATTTCAAAATATGCAAAACAAATGATAACACAATATATAATATATAAAAATAAAAATACAAAAAAGTAAAAATAAAATGAATGTTCATCATAATTGTAATAACCCAATTTTGAATTCTCCAAAATGTTCTTGAATGTTATTTTATTTTATTTTTCTATATTCTATATGTGTTATCATTTGTTATAGTGTATTAAGTCCAAATTTTTTTATTTCAAAATATGCAAAACAAATGATAACACAATATAGAATATAGAAAAATACAAAATACAAAAAAGTAAAAATAAAATGAATGTTCATCATAATTGTAATAACTCAATTTTAGATTCTCCAAAATGTTCTTGAATGTTATTTTATTTTTATTTTTATTTATAAAATTCCAAAAAACATAAGGAAAATTTTAAAATTCAAAAATATATTTTTCTCAGGTCAACTGTCTTTTTCCATAAAAAACAACGAGCTCACATGGTCAATATGGGTCAAATCATGTCGATCGGATCAAAAAATGAATTTCAAGCCGTTTTGGGTCAGAACTGTCATTTTTTGGTCAAAACTAGTCTACCAAGTCAATATGAGTCAAACCATGTCAACTGGGATAAAAAATGAATTTCATGTTGTTTTGGATCAAAACCGTTATTTTTGGTCAAAACCGAGTCCACCGAGTCAATACGGGTCAAACCATGTCGATCAGGATAAAAAATGAGTTTCAGGTCATTTTAAGTCAAAACCGTTATTTTCAATCAAAACTCTGTACACCAGGTTAATACTAGTAAAAAAATATTTGTTGGTGATTGAAATTAATTTTTCAGTAAACAAAATTGATTTTTTAGCTGATGAAACATGCGTTTTTTAATGCTAATTTAACTTTTTAGTTTTACTTGTATATATATTTATTATTATATATAATAAAAAAATTTAATAATACATATTTTGTTTTTTTGTCAAACATAAATACCTGTCTCCTGGCCACTGGATATAAAATGAATTGAAAACTTTTCACATAAAAGAAAGAAAGAAGAAATATGAATAGTAATACTATTCATATTTTTTTTTAGTTTTTACTCGTGAATTTGATAGGATCTAATAGGGCTTACCATACTAGATTAAAACACAAATCCATCTCAGCTCTTAAAACAATATGTTCTTTGATACTGTCGTGCCACGTCAACTGGTGTACCAAGCTGCTGGTGTATCTCATCACATTGCAACAAAGATCGGGAAATCAGGCCCGTTGCTCAATTTTCAGATCAAGCTAAGCGTAGCCGTTGGATCACTTCAGAATGGATACAACGATCTAACATATTCATGTCCACCGAAGTTACATACACGCGTCGACATAATAGTGTTGCCAGCACCTCTCTCTCCTCGGCGACTCTCTCTCCACACCGATCTCCCAACTCCGGCCACCTAAAGACGCCGGACTACCACAAAAACGTTCCCCTACTTCTCGCGAGAAAACCCCAAGCGGTCTTCGTCGCCGAAAACCAAGGATCTGGCTGGAATAAGGCCGTGAAAAGTTATGCCAACCAAAGCTTCAAGCCGCTGATTCTCTCTCATCAGCCATTAACGGCGAGTAAGCCCACCATCATCAGAATCCTCTCCTTCAGATCTACCAGAAGCGACCCTCTTTTTACCGTAATCTGGCCGAATAATTTCGTCGCCTTCCAACAGTGGTTGCGTGTGGGCTACACGCGCCACTAGGTCAATTTTGTTATTTTATGAGAAGTCCAGGGGTAATTTAGTCTTTTCCCTAGTCAATGACATTCAGGTAATTTTAGGTACTTCTATGGGTATTTCTTTATACACATGTATTTATTTATTTATTTATTTATTATTTTATAAAATACCCAAAATAAATATAAACAGAATAACGACGCGGGTCCAACACTCATTTTATCCTATCATCGTGTGCGGGTCCAAAGATCAATTCTCAAATATGAGTTATGTCTATTTTTAGCAATAACAATATAATCTTTCTTTTTAGGAATAAAGACATGTTTTTTTTTACAAAAAAAAACTGATGTCAAAAATTTAAAATAAATATGGATTATGTCAATTATTTCCTTTTGTAATGTGAACGTAATTCTCTTTTTCAGGGTTACATGTTGATCTTTTAGACGAGTTTTTTATTTTTAGGGATTGATATTATTTTTTGATATGTCTTTAATTTTTAGGGACCAACATTAACTCTTTTAAAAATAAAATATAAATAAGTTCAAAATACTATAGCATTTGAATAATAATAATAATAAAATACAAGTAAGGATAATCTTTCTCTTGAAAGTATGTTTTAAGAGTGATATCTACCTTCATTTAATTATAACTAACCTAGTATCTGAATTTTTTAGAGCAGTATCTAATTTAGAATTTTTAATTTTTTTAAATTACTAAATGATAACTCTAATAAAAATTTTATTTCTCTCTGATTAATTTATTTTTCAATAAAAATATCAAGTCGCGTGACGTCGAGAATAATAACAAACACATCACCATATGCCATCATTTTTTTTAAAAAAGTGTAAATGCAGTGTATATAACAAACACCTGTAAATGTTGTATGCATAAAAAGACGTAGTTGGAATTTTCATCCTCAATGTCGCACGTCCCCCGCGCGGCGATTCGGCGATTTTTCGTTACTTTGCTGGATTTGTTCTTTAGGAGTCGCCACCTAGTATTGGATTGAGGGTTACTAGGAAACCCGGATTTACTGGTCATCGTCAG
>Ga0325404_1002366_pt1 | contig 20192 bp, 12 predicted proteins | sample PopdelMetagenome_18_FD_205664 | JGI IMG/M metagenome (GOLD analysis project Ga0325404, IMG submission 205664) | Populus deltoides microbial communities from Bellville, Georgia, United States - Xylem-Control-R1 | ecosystem: Host-associated > Plants > Phyllosphere > Stem > Wood/Secondary xylem... | reverse complement strand
TGCTTCAATATTGTCACACTATAGGATTAAAGCTTGTTTTAGAGAAAAACCAAACTCAGATAAAACTAATTTGATCCACGTAATTTTGTTAGTTGTGTTTGTTAGAGCCTTATACTCAACCTCAATACTGCTTTGAGCCACCATAAACTACCATCTGCAACTTCAGAAGACAAGTTGGATATCATATGTATGCAATAAACATTCATTGATCGTCGATCACCCCTATCAGTTGCTCAATTTGAGTCAGAATATGCTTGTAATATGAAATCCATATCTTTAGTGATTAGTAAACCTGTAGAAACTAAATGTTTAAGATAACATAATATTTGTTTGATTACAAACCAGTAGGAATCAAGAGGCCTGTGCATGAATTTTCTAACTTTATGTATAACAAATGCTAAATCAGGCCTTGTAAATGCAAGATATTATATATTGTTGACAATACTTTGATAAAGACTTGTGTCCTTAAAAGGTTTCCCATCTATAGAATTAAGGTGACAATTAAGATAACAATGCTCGAGGTAGTGGATACCGAATACAACCATCACTTGGTTGTCGAGGTTTATAAATGTTATTCTTTGATATTATTGTCACAAAGTGAAAGTTTGTTACTTGGTTAGAGAGACATGTATCAATTGTGAAGTAGACAATGTGTTAACATGTTAGGCTGGAATAATAGTTGATTGAAGAGCATATAATTTTTTTAAAAATGCAATATTTGTTTACTTGGGTAGAAATACAACTATTATTTTTTTTTTTCAAAAGAAAATTAAAGTTGTCTTAACTTAGCCAACTAAACAACGCCATCAATAACTTTAACTTTCATGTTTGGTTAAAGGATTCACGTTGTTAACAAAAAAAAAAAGGTTCAAATGAAAGCTAATAAAAAAATATAATTAAGTTTTAAGTTGAATTACCTGACTTCATAAGCAAAACTAACACAACATGTTAGTGTTTAATTTGACTAATTAATTACTTAAAGAAAAACTCCAAATTAAACTAATATTTTAATCTATTTCTAGTTTGCTAGGCAAAGATTTTTTTTAATGAGACAAAGTACTCCTGCATACTGCAACATGAATTAACCATGAAAAAAAAAGGAAATTAAAACCACAATGCTGATGGGAATTAAGAGAAAAAAAATAAAAAACAGAAAAAATTAAAAAGCAAACAATTAGTAGGCAACGTCATTGTTCGTGCGCCCGAAGCGAAAAAAAAAAGCTAGAAAGAGAGGCAAAGACTAAAGTATAAGAAAACAAAAGTTGAAAAAACTAAAACTTCTAATGATCATGAAAAAAAAAAGAAATTATAGACCACAAATATAGCTAAGTAAACAATGCAAAGCCATTAAGAAAGTTTCCAACCAAAAGCAACTTACACAAAACAATAAAGAAAGATAGCTCACCTGCAAACCTAAACTATAAAAAGAAGCAGCAATCCAAAGGATGAGAAACTTAGTAGGGCGCGACAAATCTATATAAAAAAAGATGCACAATACAAATCATAGTCAAAATACAATGAACGAAAAACAAAGAACACATACCTAGAAATAAAAACTATAAGGGCAACATAAAGAGCCCAAGCCAGGATAAAACATTAGAAAAGAAAATAGCACTGCGTGAAAATAACTTGAAAACAAATCCCCTTGTAAAAAAGCATTACATACCCCTCTAAAATGATATGAAAAAATGAATAAAAACAAGGAGCATGTTGAGTAAGAAAAGGAGGAAAGAAACACTATAAAGGGCATTATAAAATGACAATAGAAGTACATAATCCTCCATTGTTAATCCAGGAAAAAGAGTTTCAAAAAAAAAAACAAGAGAAGAGCCAAACCCAATTATATTAAGATAAAAACAAAAGTTGAGTAAGAGATATAAATGCAAGGGATATGCATTAAATGCCTAATGATGGTGATGCTTCTAAAAACCAAACAAAAGATCGGAAGAAAGCTTCACAAACCTCAGCAAAAGCAATAAGCTAAAAATATTAAAGGCCAATGGCACATGTAGAGCACCCAAAGCTGAGAGGACCTAAAGAAAGCAAAGAGGAAAAAAAGAAGCTTCAGGAGGAGAATAACAATTGAAAAAGATGACAAAAGAGGCCAGAACACGTAAAAAAAACACTAAATTAAAGGTACAACAACATATGGTTTAAGAGCAAGGAAAACCCGTGAAAAAAATAGAAAAACAAAAACAAAAAAGAAACCTCATAACTCAAACCCATAAAAAAGCATGTTACAAAGGACCTCAAAAACTAATATGTGACCACGTAAGAAACCAAAGATAGAAAATACTGAAAAAACCTTTTAAAAAGGTCCATAACATGCATGATGAATGATAAACAAAGTAAGAAAAAAAGACTTTTGCCAAACCAAACAAAATTAAAAAGAAAGGGAAAAAAAGATTTATGGTCACACTAAAACAAGAACAAATCCTGATGTAGAATCATAAGAAATGTCAAAAGTACAACTCTTTATCTTAAACAAAGTAGATGTTATTCCCCAAATAAATGACAACAGCTCTTCCAATGCTAGAGAGAGACCTAAGATGATGGTAAATGAGTGTTCATAATGATGTTACTGTCATATTCATTTAATGCATAATGATTTTCCATCTACAAAAAAAGTCGAGTCACAATCAAAAAGTAGCTCTTCCCATACCCCAATAAACTGCAGGAAACAACTGAAGAAAGACCACAAAGGCTAGTCAAGCCAACCCCCGCACATGACAGAAACACCATCAGAGAAGTTAAGCCGATCTCCATCAAGCTCAGGAAACAACAATGGTTAATTGACCCAACAAAAGGTGTAAATCACCACAACATAAAAAAGGCATATCTTATGATAAAAAAACAACACCAAATGCTAAAGAATTGAACCAATTGAAGTCCTAAATGAAAAAAAAATCTAAAATTCAATAAAACACAATTTAGACATACAAATTAAAGAAAATCGATGAAGGAGCTCATGAAAGAACAAACCCAGCCATGTCCCATGATGAAGAACAAAATCATACAACACCTTATAATGAAGAAAACAAGTCTTAATGCTTAATTAACCCACCTAGCCATGCAAGCTAGAAGAAATCCTGTGTTGAAAAGAAAGAATGCTTAAGGGACTGTTTAATCCCACAGTCACATGAAACCCAACCACATCTCATGATGAGAAATCAAAGCAAGTTAGCCAAGTGACATTCCACTTAAAACCCAAATTATACCAATCAAGCCACATTCCATAATCATAAAATGAAAGCCAACACCACAACAACCCACCTAGATGTGCAAAGTAGAAGAAATATTGCGCTAACCCAGCCACACCCTATAATTAAAACCTAAATCAAGCTATACTAAAGCCTAAATCAAGCCAATCATGCAACATCCCATGATGATAAAACAAAACCTAAGGCTGTAACAACCGACCCAACCGTGTGAAATTGAAGAAATCTTGCGCCTAAAAGAAAGAACACTTAAGGGACTGTTCCAATCTACAATCGCATAAGCAGGGTTTTTGCTGCATGTTTTAGCTTTTCTTTACTAGTTATGTGACCCGTGCTCCGCCGTAGGTTAGATATTTTTGTTTTCTATAAAAATTATATATGCATGTTTTCTCTAAAGCATTTATGTAGTTTAAAAAATCTAAGTTCAAATATTTTTTTTTATGCATACATATAATCAAATAAATCAAGAACTATCTGTACGAATAATTAAATAAAAAACTCATTAACGATACGTAAAAATAAAACTTGAAAAATCAAGAGATAATTATAGATTAAGATATTTAATCTCGACAGACAGGACATTCACCCAATTGTGTTTGCTGAATTTGTTTATTAAAATAATTTTTTTTATTTAAGCAAACAATAATAAAAATAGAGACACAAATTAAATTGATCAAATAAAATAAAAAGGGGAAAAATCATGTAAGACTGCACATATTAGAAATATTATATGAAAATAAATTTTTTTATTTTCAAAAATAAAATTCATCCATACAAAAGATAAAAAAATAAATTATAGATGAATCAGAAAAACTCTTCAAATCTAAATGTATAACTAAAAAAATAATCATCATTTAAAAGAGGCTCTCCAAACAAAATAAAAGAGAAAATGGGTACTAATTTAAATATAAATTAAAGAAAATTAGAGAAAAACCATAAAAAAAATCATTAATTTTAAAATAAAATTATAAAAAACAATTTAGAAAAAAAGGCAAAGGCCAGGCGCTGTTGGGATTGGCAAGCCAGGCTAGCTCGTTTGACCCATTTTGTTAGGGCTCATGAGCGGGCCTGCCCTGTCAGGCTCGTGTGATTGGGCCTTTGGTTTTTTTTTGTTGCAACTATAGTGGTTGGAAAATCAGAGTTTGATTTTTTTACCCTAAAACCTGTTTTTTAAACCACTTTTTACCCAAAAAACCTACAAAACATCGTAAAAACCATAAATTGATTTATAGCCTCCAAAAACACAAAAAACCACCCCAAAACCCGAAATCAATCCAAATCCAAAATTCAACCCGAGTTTAGATATGTTTTTTCACGAACTTCAAAGGTAAAAAATACCTAATATGAACTCCCCTCATCAAATGAAACCATTTGACATAAAATATCGTTAGTTTTGGTGGCCTAAATCGGTGTCAATGACACTTTTCTCTCTTTATTGTCAGAATTTGAAAACTTCTCTCTCCTCTCTTAACTAGGGACTAAAAAATAAAATTTTGTACCAAAATTGAATTGAAAAATATTGAGGTATTGAAATTATACAATTTACATGATTTTTAAAGTTCAAGGACCAAAGTGCGTCTTTTGCGAGACTTATGACATGCTATCCATGTTTGACCTTTTTTTTTGTTTCTCTTATTTCAATCCCACCTTTTCATAAGAAATTAAAATCAATTGATCTTTAATTAGGACTAAATCACTAGAAAAAAAATTAAAAAATCAAATTAAAAAAATATAAAATTTTATATAGTTCATCCTATTAAAGGAAGAAAAATGGATACACAATGAAAAATCTATACCTTTTAGAGTAATTCTTAGGTTTCGTTTGTTTTTCGGAAAGTGGTTTTCCAACTACTTTCCAAACTTTCCTGTGTTTGTTTGTCATTAGAAAAGTTGGTCAACGGAAAACACTTTCCAGTCAAAGGAAAATTTGGCTTGGTTTTTAGAAAAGTGTTTTTCTTTTATTTTGAGCGGAAAACACTTTCTGAAAGTTATGAAAAATTTAGAAATGTCATATTATTTGCTGATTATATCAAATTTGGTCCTCAAACTTTTAATTGCTATATATATTTTGTTTTGAATATTTGTTTTTCAATTTCATCCTTTATAATTTAATTTGTATATTAATTTTGGTCCTTATTTTTATAATAGTTATTTGCTTTTCCCTTATCATTTTTTAATTGAAATTTTTTATCTATCAAATTGGTCTTCATTCTTTTGATTGTTTCTTATTTTATTTGAAATAATTTATGAAATGTTAATTATTATTATTTTAATTTCTTCATCTTTTAATTTTTTTATTTTTTAGATTTGATCTCTATTATTTTGATTATTATTTATTTTATTTGAGATAATTTATGAAATTATATATTTTTTCAATTTTATTTTCATTCAACCTTTTAATTTGTAAGATTTATTTCTCATTATTTTAATAAATTGAAAAAAATGAAACATTAATAAGTTATTTTTCAGCTCATTTTTCATGACATACCAAGTACTGTAAAGTATTTTTTAATTTATTTTTTATTACACTACTAAATATCAAAAAATAATTTACTTTATAAAAAAATTATTTTTCAGAAAAAAAAGTTAAAAATTATTTTTCAGAAAAAAAAGGGCCTTTAATAATAAGTATTATGAACCTTTTTGTGGACAGTAAAGTAATTCAACTTCCACCTCTCTCAAGTCTATTTCTGTAAATTCAAACACTGACACAGTGAGTCTTCGTCTTTCAAAATACTTGTAGTTAAAATGTTCTTTCCAACTAACAAACAAAAAGTCTGTCTGAAAACATAACAAAGGACACACACATAGACTAGCACTAGCTCTCTCTCTCTCTCTCTCTCTCTCTCTCTCTCTTCCTGTACAGACTACAGAGAGAGTGTGTACAGAGAGAAAGCAAGCAGAGCCAAAAGAAAAGATTGGCATTTGAGAAATGAGGAAGGCAAAAACCTCTTGTCATTGTTAGGGTTTTCTTAGAACTGAAAAATATTGAACATATATAAATCTATATATATATATATATATATAATATATATAAATATAAATGAAAGAAACCCAGAAACCCTGAAAAAGCTAATCTCTTTAAAGAAAATAACACAAATAAAAAAGAGTTAGCATCCAAATGCAGGTACCCAATTTGAAATATAGGATCCGATTTACCCATTTAAGATCTCACTGATTGGTCTTTCAGGTATGGTTTGACCCACATTTCTCTTAATCTTCCTTCTCTCTCTCTCTGTCTGTTTTTTTTTTGTTAATTTTTTTTTTTTGGGGGGGGGTGGTGGTGGGGGGAGGTTTAAAAGGTTGGATTCTTTACATGCAAAGTTGGTGCATTTTTGTGTTAGATGAGTATTTTTGTTAATGAGTTTTGTTTTGTTTGGCATTTGAATTTGGTTAAGTTTTGGGTGAGGCATTTGGGGTTGGGTTTTTATAGAATCAGATCTGGGTTTTGTTTGATTGTTCTATGTGAAGTGATGGTTTCTGTTTTTGAGTTATGGCTAATTGTAGGTAGGTTTTTTTTTCGTGGTTCATTTTTTGGCTTAGCAATTAATAATTTTAAGTTTTAACCACTGGAGTTACTTTATGTTTTGTTCCATTTGGATTTGCAATGTGGATATCAAATTACCGGTTTCCTTGTTTGATATGGATATGTGGAGTTTTAACTTGGTTCTTAATCAGCTTGAACTGTTAAAATTGGCAATCCATTTATTGGTTTTGTTTTTACTTTTAGAATTTGCGTTGTGGGTTGGCGTATTTTTGTGGACTGAAGTTCTGCTTTTGCTGAGACTTAATTAATCAAGACATGACAGCATTCAGTTATATGAGGAAGTTGGAGCATAGAGAACTATTTTAAATATATTGGCGAGAAAATGAAATCCAATACACTTCTCGACTATGCTGTATTTGAACTGTCACCAAATCTGACGCGGTGAGTTTGTTGATCCATAAAGTTTTATGTGCTAGTTGTGTGTGTGTGTATTTATTTTGATACATTAGCTCATTTTTCCTTATTGCCAGATGTGATCTGTTTGTTTCGAGCAATGGAAACACAGAGAAGCTAGCGTCTGGGTCAGTAAAGCCATTTATATCTCATTTGAAGTTTGCAGAAGAACAAGCTTCACAGGCAGTTCAGTCAATTAAACTAGAGTTTGACGGATGTAGAAATGCTGAGACTCGGTTCACGAAAGGAACACTTGAGAGGTTGCATACAGTGCCGACTGAACAATTTGTTGCTGTAGAAAGAATGTTGGTTCATCTTTTGACATGATAGTACTTCTTGTTTTCAGGTTTGTGCATTTTGTCAGTACACCTGAGGTTTTAGAGATGGTCAATACATTTGATGCAGAGATGTCTCAGTTAGAAGCAGCACGGAAAACATATTCTCAGGTAATGATTGCCATTTTATCAAGTAGAGAATATTTATAATGATTATTGGGAAAGCAGTTCTCATTGACTTGTAGGATCCTTTGACTCAGGGTTCTAGAGATCAACTTTCCGGTGCTTTAGGTGTGTATGTTTCTCTCTCATTTTTGCAATTTCTTATGAATACAACACTGCTAAAAAGAAAGTATCTTCCATCAAAATACAACTTGCTAGTTAACTGATTTTATTTTCCATCAACATGGGGAACTATAAATTATACCTAGAATCCTAGTTCGCACACATTCTTATTAACCTCTTAGTTCATGAATTTTGAATTGTTGTTTCATGAACTAATTCTCTTGAAAAGAAAACGCATTCTCATTACTGTTTTTTAAGATAAAATAAGAATTTTATTGTAAAGAAATTGAATTAGAGGATAAATCAGGAGACAAATATATCCTCATATGAACAAAGTATAGGCGGAACAAAAATCAAAACAGTAGAGCACTCCAATGCGGCTGAATATCAACCAGGAAAGTACCTTTAAAAGCATCCAGCATTGCACCACAAGGATGTATGAAATCAATTATGTTGAAAACAGTTGGCTTGATGAGAAATGGTCCTTGAAAATTTTCACATTATTCTCCATCAAAATACATCAAATGCCCTCTCTCAGAACGTATCTCCATAAAATCAATCTCCATGAAACCTTGTATTTCTTGTTGCTTCCAAAGATCACAAGGGAACCAGTGGCGAGTATACCACCATATTGGAATCATGAAGGCTCAACCCCAAAAGCAGATAAACACCATGGATCCCACTCTGGTGGGAAACTAAATAATAGATGGCTTTGTTTCCCTTGTTTGGCGGCACACATAAATTTAAGATCAGAAGAGATATTGTCTAATGGAAATTAAACATTTATAGCATACAATCAAATTACTGGTCAGAGGTAACTCAAATAAAATTCTTTAATGAAGTGCTTATTTATCAGTAGGAAACCAATACCAGCTACAGTCAAAATAATTTAGTATGATAATAACATAGTTATGCACATCTTCCTCGGTCTCTTCCTCCATTTACCCTTATTATTAATCAGAATCAGCAGTGACTCTGTCACTTTTGGTCCATTGATGTTGTGTCAATTACCTCTATATGTTGTTAGATGTATTGTGCATTGATGTCTAAAGTCCTGGTAATTAAGACATGCTAACATGCGACAAACATGTTTCCAGGAACTCCATTTACATGCATTAATGGGTATACAACTACAAGCAGTCATGAAAAGATTTGCTTAAATCTTGATTCCTTAAAAGTGTCCTTAAGCTCTACCATTATTATTGGAATATGACACCTTGACATGCCATAAATTATGCAAAAGTGGAAATAACCGGAAATGATAACATGACCAACTGGAAGTTCAGAAATTGTTCATGAGGCGAGTGCCTTCCACTTAGAATTTTTTCACAAAGATCTAGTTTTTATTGTAGTAATTAAGGCTATGACACACTATAGACAGTCATAACAACATGTTATGCTTTCTATTGCAAATCAAACTTCATCTCGTGCTTTTCAGTTTGACAATTTTAATATCATCTGCTACCACTCTTTCAGGGACTTTCTTGACTAATGGCCTTGAATTGACCCAAGGAATAAGGATGACTGATATTAATCTTGATCAGTCATTCTGATATGTATTGCTGGTGTATAATGGAATTAGCTTAAGTATTTTTCAGGTACAATTTGAAATAGATACTGAGCAGTGCTAGTTGTGTGCTAATTTCATTTACAAAGCCATGCAAAGGCTTGATAGAGTTGTATTACAGTCAATGTCAAAGAACAGAACTTCTACTTGTTGATTGAGCATTTAGATGTTAGTGGAGTAGCATAGTAGAGAACAAGTTGGCAGTTAGAAGATGTTAAAGATTCTGTAAAGGTTGAATTTGCTCAAGATAGTAGCCTAAAAGCAAAAGCTGCTTTTTCAAATGGGATGAAATGCAGTTTCATCTCCTATTGCGATTAACAGGTGATATTGCTGAGTGATTGCATGCTCAGTGAGTTCACGAAGTATGAGAACTTTTCTCATGATAAATTAAGGTTCAAGATTGCTTTCATTTAATAGATGAAAAGGCTGTAGTCAAGCAATAGAGGGTAATAGTGGAATGCCTTGTGGAATCTGAAGAGATGGAAACATAAGGTTTCAATTAGAAGTGCCAAGGTTCCTGGATCTGTTTCCTGGAGTGGTTCCTGTGGTACTGATATTACACTGAAGGGGTTGGTTGTAGGATAGGGATGGTTCTGTCTTGGCCTTTGAACATTCACTGGATTGATTCTAGACTTAATCAATGTGGGTTTGAGCATGGTCTAAGAACATTGTGGTTCTTGGTATATTAATTGCCAGTGAATATTGAAATATGTATGCTGGTTACCTAAATGATGGATCTGCTGTGTCATCTCCTGCTTAAGTCAAGAAGAAGTTTGGCCAACAATTTGAAGAAGTTTGGCCAACAATTGAAAGAAGTTAACTTGGCATAATTATTTTTATGCCATATCCTGCATTGGTTCAAAAGGTTGGAGTTAATGACAAATATTTAAATTGGCAAGTTCACAACAAGCACACAATTGAACCTTTTGGAGCAAGCACTTCATTGGTGGCCTTATTTGAAACACAATCAGTGTGTAGAAAATCATCATGTGGATTGTTCTTTCTTCTCTTAATATTTTTTAGTTTCTTCAACAGAACTAAAGTTGTAAAAAATGTCAAAAGGTACAGATGGGGAAAGTGTTGTATCACCAAGTTGTTAGGTGATGTGAGAAAGAACTGATTTCTTGAGGACAAGCTTTGTGAAAATGTTGATTATGCTGGTTTTAATTACTACTGTGCTAACTGTATGGTATTGCAGCTATATTTGACATGTGGTGAAAAAAAATTCTGAAACTATCTGTTCTTCATCTCTGAAGATTTTGAACTTCTCCTTTATTAATGAACATATGAAAGTTCATACGATATTCTAAATTAGATTAATTTTCTTACTTAACCTCGATGTTGAGTAACATATTTATTGTTCTTATGTTGACTTATTGGGTGGGCAATGTTCTCCAGGTGGGGATGGAACAGGAACCACAGCAGGAGCTGATGCAACAAAGTAAAGACCTTTGGTTCGATATTCTATTTATTATTATTATTATTTTCTTTTTTGGGGGGGGCGGAGGCAAGGGGCTCTGTCCGTGCTTTTGATCATGTTTGATTAATACTCAAGTGGTTTTCAAACTTTGTGCCTGTTCAAGCTGTTAATTTCATCTTCTGTTCAAAATTTTGAATTTAGAGTCTGCAGAGTTTTCATGTGATTTCCAGCCATTTACTTCTCTAAGGGGACATAATTGAAGAGGGATCTCTTCTATGATTGTACCATCCTAATTATTGTGAGGAATGAGACATTGAACATGCAATATCATAATTGAATTACATTGGACATGCAATATCCTAGTAATGTTCTAGGATACTTTAGGAAAAAGACCTGCAGTCCTCTGCCTTGCCACTCAGCCATGTTGTCAAGTCCATATAAAATAGCAAAAAATCTCAGGATCCTATAACTATGATGTCTTGCTGCCTAAGGCATGAGCATGAGCATGAGCATAAGCTAGAACATCTTCAGCTGCCTATTGAAGCAGCAGTTGCAATGCAATGTTGTTAAAAAGGTTAACCTGTGCATGGTAACATTAAAGTTTTTAAAAAATTGGACATGCATTCACTGCAAGTTACAACCAGATATTGCACTTAAATGGGTGCTGGCATGCTTAATCTCTATAAATATTACTTTTTAATTTTGTTAATTGTTGTATTATGCAGGAAGGAGCTTTTAAGAGCGATTGATGTGAGGCTAGCTGCTGTTAGGGGGGATTTAGCCACAGCCTATGCTCGTGCATCAGCTACTGGATTCAACCTTGACACTGTTCGAGACCTCCAGCACTTTGCAGATCGCTTTGGTGCTCGTCGCTTGAAGTAAGCAGTCTCGGAACTCCACTATGCATAGTAGCTCTGTTGACTTCCTCTCCCTCTCCCTCTGCTTTTGTCTCTGTCTGTTTTGTGTGCCTTCAAACCCTGTTTTGTGATTGCTTAGTGCTGCTGCTGCTGCTTTTTTTTTGGGAGGGTGTGTGGAATAATTGATTCTTCAGTTTGGTTAGGAGGCAAACTATGAGGGATTAGGAATGAATAGGAAGAGGAAAATCTGACAAAACTGGAGAATGCAATTTCAATTTAGGCTTAATGGGAACTTTTTTTTTTTTTTTGTATTATGGCTTGTCTATGGGACTAGTTTAAGTTTGGAATGGGGCAGCCTACAAGCCAGTTCTCAGCACAGACTAGAAGATGATAACATGGAAGCACTGTTTCAAGCTTTCTACCAATTTTGAGTACTTCTCGCTCAACCGGGGTTCTATATAAAGATTCTTAAGCTTTTGATCTTCTATTCCTTTTCCAACCCAGTTCTACATGCTGTGTGAATCTCATGAAATGCACTATTTATTGTGGTGCGACACCAGAATCTTTCGAATTTTTTTAAACCAAAAAGGCTTATTGAGGTTCTGAACCAAGAGTTTAAATTAATAGTCATCTTTCTATAGTTGTGTTGATAGGTGATTCAAAATCTCAAAAATGGTTCTTTATCCTTGATCACTTTTTAGGGCATTGGCAGTGCCTATATCAACTTTTTTTTTAAAAAAAAATAAAAAAAAGAAATCTCGAAATCATAATGTCAATTAGTTGTGGACTAGAACCATGATCTGCTTTGAATGAAATTTATTGCTGTGAGATCTTGAAATTGAAAGATGTCATTTCTATGTGGTTCTTAGTTGCTCTTGTTGAGGCTCCTCTGCCTAAGAAACTGATTTGACTTATCAAAGCTGTTTTAGCTGTAGCAATGCTGATACAGTGCAGCTAGGGTCCACTCCACAATTGTGCCTGAAGTATTGCAATATGGTGCATCATCTGTGCTTAGCTATTTAGAAAATGAAGCATCACCATGGTCATTAAGAACATGTAAGGTTTAATTTAAAATTTAGAAGCATTGGCAAGACAAAGAAGAGGGATCTATTGTCTGGTGATTAAGATTTTGACTGGGAAAATGGGGAAGCTTCAGGCAATTCCATGCTGTGTCTAGATACAGTTGATGCTGCATTATAGTTTTTATTGATGGATGACAGTCATTGCATGCAAGTGATCATATATTGGTGAATGAAAAGGAGCGACAAGTTTCTGGATGGTTGCAAATGCTAATGTTTCTCTTCCCTATCACTTCACTGATATAACATGGTTCATCACTGAGTGGATTGATGTATTGCCTGCATGATGTCTTATTCAAGTAGGTCTTCTGATGATTCATTGGGATTATGAAGGTGTATAGTTGCATGATTTTTTCTCTTAAGCTCAAATTGTGAGTTTTACAAATTTATTTATTGAGTGCATACCAGAATTGGGGAGTATTTTTCTCTGTAGGCATTAGAATTCCTTGGGACTGACTTCAGATTATTTTCTAATCTTAGTGCTTTGTGTTGGAACATTGGGATTCCTTCAAGTGGACCACATAGGTTACTGGTTCGAAGTATCAAGGACACTTGAGTAAATAGATTGTTCATGATTGTGTTAAGTGTTGTCCTTGGTGAACCCTAGAACCCTAGGGCCGGTCATTATGAATAATTTCTATTGGGAAAATGTTTAAAATGTTTCAACTTGAGATATCCACATGCTTCCGAAATTTGGTCTTGGAACATACATTTGTTTTTTATGCCCTGCTGGTCCCATCATTTAGGACAAAGCAGGTGGCATTCTACAGCAAAATTAGCTAGGAAAATATTTTAAACTTCTCAGCATTTGGGATCTTTTTATCAAAACAGAGCAAGTTGACATCAGATCTCAATTAATTTATTATGTATTAAAAAAGGACAAATGTTCCAACCTTCTTAACCTTACCTGTCACAACATGGCCGGTTTAGCTGTTGCAGGGTTGTTTTCTGTTTTAAAAGTTCCCTCTTCCTTGTACTTCCCACCTTTTCTCTTAAGTCTTAGTTACATTTTCCCCACAAACTTTAGTTAAATTTTTACTGTTATGACAATTTAACTGAGTTCATAAATATTTTGTGCAGTGAGGCTTGTACCAAATTTATGCTAATGTGCCTGAGAAGACCAGACCTGATCAATCCATGGAAACCAAGTGTGGAGGATCAAGTGGTCCGATCCTCGTTGGGATCTGACATGTCAATTGATGACCCCACTGAATATGAAAGTGGGTCCTACATGAACAGGCCCCACCAAAACCCATTCCAAAATAAACACCAACAGCAGCAAGCTGGAAAAGAAATACAACAGCTAGATAAGACACAAACCCAACACCCTGATCAATCCAAGCCCACCACTTGTCAACAGCCCGATTCCTCTCTGGCTGCACAGCAACAAACTTTTCAAAACGAGAAAAAGGAAGAAGAAAAGAAGAAAGAGGAGGCTGTGAATGAGTCATCAACAAGTCAACCAAGCCAGCCTTCTAGGAGACTCAGTGTTCAGGACAGAATCAACCTATTTGAGAATAAGCAGAAGGAGAGCTCAGGTGAAAAACCTGTAGCTGTGGGGAAATCTGCAGAGCTGAGGAGACTATCATCTGACGTGTCGTCAGCATCTGCAATTGAAAAGGCTGTATTGAAGAGATGGAGTGGTGCAAGTGATATGAGCATTGACTTGGGCAATGATAAGAAGGACGATGGCAATATAGACAGCCCCTTGTGTACACCCTCTTCATCCTTTGTATCTGGAACCAAAAGTAATGTGTTTCCTCTCTCATCAGATGATGACAAGGACCAGAAGGGGTTTAATGATACAGCAAGTGCAGCAAATCTAGTAAAGTTGGAAACTAGGAGTGTTTCTAGGTTGAAAGACCAGGGTGAGTTGCAAACTCATGGTGGTGGGCTTGTGAGGAAGGATGAGGAGGTGAATTTGCAGGGGAATTTGAAAGATCAAGTAGTGTCTCTGTCCCAGTTAAGGTCATCTGCAGGTACAGGAGAGGAGACTGGGGTGGGTGATCAGGTGGTTAGGGAGGATAAGTTGATGGGTACTTCGGACAGGGAAGAGAAGACTGGTGGAGTTGAAGCTCAACTGAGTTTTCAGGAGAAGTCGAGAGGTTTTCCAAATACGGTGAAGACTGTTGCAGAGAAAAACCAGGCTAGTCTGCGGACCCAGATTGGAAATTTTGCAGGCAGGGTTGGGGATGTGAAATTTGGGAACAGAATTGATGACATTGAAGTAAGGGATCCTCCACTAAGTCAGTCAAGGTCTAGGATTTCTCAGACACATACTCTATCTCTTTCAGGACAGTTTGAAGGTGGTTCTGGAGTAAAGGGTAAAGAATTGCCAACTAAAGTGACTGACTTTGATCTGTCAGCTTCTCAGACACAGTGGAAATTGTTTAAGGGTGAAGTTGATAATGCAAGGAAGGAGAATACTGAACAGATAAAAGAGGAAGATCTTGAAGTTTCAAGAATGAAGGTCCACAAACAACCTTCTTCTGGTACAGAACAATTTAAGAAGCTTCAGGGTAGGAGGGATGGGAGTAGGGATGAGAGTGGGTCTATTCATGGAATTGACAAGCTGAGTTTTCCTGGTAATAAGTTTTCTAAGAGTCAAGAGAGCGTTGTGACCCTGCCAGTACCATCAGCAGGTCAGGCTCAGAGGGTACGGCAGTCCAAGGGGAATCAAGAGCTGAATGATGAGCTGAAGATGAAGGCAAATGAGCTTGAAAAGCTTTTTGCTGAACACAAACTTCGGGTTCCTGGCGATCAATCCAGTTCTGTTCGGAGAAGCAAGCCTGCTGAGGTGCAAGCTGAACAGGCAGAAAGTTCGCAGTACCGAAAACCAGTGGCAGTAGAGATATCTCCTGTTGAGTTTCAGGAAAAGAAGACTGTGCTTGAACCAGCTGGGAGTTCTAGTGATCTTGTAAAGTTTAGCACTCCACCAAGGAAGATAGTAGATAATCAGCACCATGGCAGTTCTCCCAGGCAGAGTTTCTCTGAGCGTAGTTTTTCAGACAATTCTAGAGGAAAATTCTATGAGAGGTACATGCAGAAAAGAGATGCAAAACTGAGGGAGGAGTCGGGTACAAAAAGAGTGGAGAAGGAAGCCAAGTTGAAGGTCATGCAGGAAAGCCTTGAACAGAGTAGAGCTGAGATGAAGGCAATATTTTCTAGCTCTGTGGACAGACAAAATTCATTGTCTAGTACTCGCCGACATGCAGAAAAGCTCAGATCATTCAATTTTCATTCAAGTGTGAAGAGAGAACAGGTATTCCATCTTTCAACTGTCTATGGAAAATAAATGCTGAAGCTAATGAGTTTCAGCATTTGATTTTTTTGTTAGATTTTGTTATTTTTTTTCTCTTTCCCTTATTGGAATTTCATAGCGTCCTTTTAAGATTCTCTTTTTAACCACAGCCAGTAGATTCCATTCAGAGTGAGGCGGATGGGGATCTTTCTGAATTTCCAGAACAGAATTATTATGGAGAAGACAGGTCATTCAATGAGGTGTCTTATGGGGACATTGCTTCTAGAAGATCCCAAAACAAGCTCTTCCCAAACAGATATTTGTCTTGTCCCAGCCCTCACACCACATTAGCACCAGTTCCACGATCAGTGTCCAAAATTTCCAATCCAAGTTCTGGGAGGCGTAGAGTGCAATCAGAAAATCCTCTTGCACAGTCTGTTCCGAACTTCTCTGATTTAAGAAAGGAGAATACAAAACCCTTTTCTGGAGTTAGCAAAGCAGCAAATTGCTCACAGGTGAGAACCAATGCCTTCAGCAAGAGTTCCAGTGAAGAGGTACCTCTTGTCAAGGAAGAAAAGAACCGGCGGTCTCAGTCCTTGCAGAAATGCTCTGCTGGTCCTATTGAGTTTAATGATTTTACCCCATTGAACTCAGATGGTGTTGTGTTAGCACTGTTGAAATTTGATCAGCCGGAGCTGATGCCATATGACAAATTCTCAAAGAATGTGGAGACAAAGCCTTTCCTCAGGAAGTGTAATGGAATAGGTCCTGGTTCTGGAGTCACTGTTGCTACACTGAAAGCTATGGTGGCACCTGAGTCTTTGAAAAATGAAGAATTTGAAGAATCACTGTTTGAGGCAGAAGAATCAGTCGATGAGGCAAAGGAGGAAGAAGACGAGGAGCTTGAAACAACAGAGGTTGAAGATTGTGCTAATATGGACAATGGCAAACCAAGACTAAGCCAGGATTCGGACAAGATAGGTATGTCTGGATCTGAGAATGGTGATTCTCTGAGATCTATTTCTCAAATTGATCCTTCTTCAGTTTCTGAATTGGCTGCATCCGGGCCTTCAACATTCCATGCTTTAGGGTCTCAACAGGACTCACCTGGGGAAAGCCCTGTGTCATGGAACTCGCGCATGCATCATCCATTTTCATATCCACATGAGACCTCAGATATCGATGCTTATGTGGACTCTCCAATTGGGAGTCCTGCATCGGGGAATTCTCACTCCCTGATCCAAAGAGAGACTGATGCAGCTCGAATGAGGAAGAAGTGGGGAAGTGCTCAGAAACCTATTCTTGTTGCCAATTCATTCAATAATCAGTCTCGTAAGGATGTAACAAAAGGGTTCAAACGGTTGTTAAAGTTTGGAAGGAAAAGTCGTGGGGCAGAGAGTTTGGTTGACTGGATTTCTGCTACAACTTCTGAAGGAGATGATGATACAGAAGATGGGCGAGATCCTGCTAATCGGTCATCAGAAGATTTGAGGAAATCAAGAATGGGATTCTCACAGGGTCACCCTTCAGATGATGGCTTAAACGAAAGTGAGTTGTTCAATGAGCAGGGTAAGATATAATTGCTTTTCCTGATTGGTTAATTGATCTTTTAGCTTAGAATATCAATCTACTATGTACCTGCTTAATGCTCATATGATAAATTAAACATAGTATGTGTTTGGAACTATTTCTTTTAAATGAAAATTTCTCTTTATAGAAAGGTTGTCAAATTTACTTCAGTGTTCTAGTGACCATAGCTTTATGGATTGGCAATAATGGCTGGCTTGCTCCCTTAACTGTTGGATTCATGAGGTGATTTATAGTCAGATCTGAATCTCGAATCTATTTGAATGTCAAGGAATTGCAGCAGCTAAATGTTGCTTGTAGTTTAGAGTAACCTCTACTTTTGATATTCTCCCTGCACTGTATTTTCAAGAGTTTCAATGACTCATGACCTCTACCATCGCCTGGAGTGTTTTGCATAAAAAAGTACTGCCTGATCTTTGATGCATGGGTTGCCAATTTTTTCTGTGCTTATATGTTGAAAATTTGCTCATGGCCTGTGTGAATTTTTTATTTAGACGTGCCAGAAGTAGTTAAACTGACATGATTTGGACATACTTATCTATTAAGGGAGCATGGTTCTGCTCTAGATCTTTTCATCTGAAACTCGTATATTTATGAATAAATTGTCCTTTATGCAACACCTTCAGATGAGCAGAAATTTGGCAGGTGTTTTTAAAAATTGCACGGATTACTCCAAACAGCAGAACTTTTCCTTTTGGTTTTCTTGATTGGGTTATGATAGTTGTCTTGACCCTTCTCATTTCATGCAGTTCAAACTTTAAATAGCTCCACACCAGAACCTCCAGCAAACTTCAAATTGAGGGATGATCTTATGTCCGGAAGCTCAATTAAAGGTAAATCTTTTCTTCTTGTTAATATTTTACGCACTCAATTCTTAAATTTCTTCACAACAAATTGACTGACATGTTAGACTGTTGGAATATTCTGTTAAGTCATGTTTAGGGGAGGCATCCGCGCTCCATGTTTTCTTGTTGATGTAGGATTCAGGAACATGAAACTTCCACTCTTGGTAATGCTTTATTCAAAATCTTCATTCAGAATTGAGTGCGAGCCCTTTTGAAGGTGTTTTGAGTGGTAGGTTTGTGTATGAGCACGGTCTCTAGGTCCAGTACATGTATGCTCATGTTAAAGCCTGCATGTGATCCATGGCCTGTGCTCTGCCTAGAAATCAACAAAAGAGTCGTAGTTTGTGTGAGTGTGTGTGTTTGTAATGTTGTGCCAAAAAAATAAGAATCATTTACAAGTGTCTCAGATTGTATGCATGATTAGTGTCATGCATTGCATGGCATGGCTAGTTTCCATTAAGTTTGAGTCTGTCTAATTGGCACATGAGTGGTTCAAGTCCTCCACAGACCCATTGTTAACGTGTGTTCAAGACAGTTTATGTTCAATCTAGCTACCTGACAGAAAACAAGAAATAAAGAACACTTGATTGGTTCGACTCTTGCCAGGTGCAAATAATTCCATGGGGCCATCAGACTTGGGTAAAGCCCATGAATTAACCGTGGTGCACTTGCAGGAAACTCCTTGCCAAGGGCATGGGCACCCCCAGGATTAGTCCGGCCTTGGCCTGGATACCTGGTGCTAATTAAAAAAAAAAAAAAAGAACGCTTGATTATTCATGATGGAATATTTACAATGTGTTTTGAGTATATTTTTCGTCCAGTGAATTTTCATCAACCTTTTAAGTAAAGAGTAGCCTACACAAGGCATGGAGGAATGAAGGAAAGCCTTACAGTTTCTGTTTGAAATTTGATTATTTATGATGATTTGCTTACAACCTTAAATTTTACAGCACCACGGTCATTCTTCTCACTGACATCGTTCAGAAGCAAGGGTAGTGACTCAAAGCTTAGATAATCACTTCAAGAGAAAAGCTTGGAGCTACTCTTGGAATCATCATTCAAGTGACAGTGTAAAGGGATTATATATAGAATATGAACGCTTCTTGAATATGTTACATATTGTATTGAACAAAAATTGCCTATTGGCATTCTTGGGATTTTGGTAGTCTAGGAGCATATTTTCTTCCTCCTCATTCTCCAGCCTTGTGTGATGTATATATGAGAAATAGAACTATTGCTAGAATCCTAGTTTTTGACAGCTCAAGGAGAGAGGTGATTATGCAGAGCAATAGCTTGTATACAATGACTACATTATTTTACCTTTCTTCTCCACTCCATTCATTTCATGCGTTTTGTTTTTAGTTGAAAATGTCTGTACTTGTTAAAGAAGTCAATACTGTTATGGACACTAGGCTGATTTTGCACACGTTGGTGTCATCAAGGAAAGCTGTGTTCCATTGATGTTGGCCCCTAGACTCGTAGGAAGGTAGTGGATATTCTTCATGACAGATTGCACAAACCAACTCAGTTTTATATGCATTTTAGGAGAATGGATAGGTTTTTTTTTTTTTAAAGTATTTTTTACTTATCAATAAATATATATATTTTTTATTTTTTAAAAATTATTTTTAACATAATCTGAAAACATTAATTTCAAGTAAAAAAAATTTAATTTTTTTTTTAAAAAATACTTTTAAAATATAAAAATAAACGGTAATTAAATCTAAAGATTTGCATCCCTCCTAATATTGTCAACCCAAAATAGAAATACCAAATCCAAATACAGTAACACAGTACAACAATGTATTTATGTGATCAGCAAAACAATTCCTCTTTAAATTTTATGGTGGCAAATAGAATAGTCTTATGGTTAATGTT
>Ga0325404_1002365_pt1 | contig 20196 bp, 14 predicted proteins | sample PopdelMetagenome_18_FD_205664 | JGI IMG/M metagenome (GOLD analysis project Ga0325404, IMG submission 205664) | Populus deltoides microbial communities from Bellville, Georgia, United States - Xylem-Control-R1 | ecosystem: Host-associated > Plants > Phyllosphere > Stem > Wood/Secondary xylem... | reverse complement strand
TTATCTGCATGTAACCATAAAGTGTGATTTTCAACTTTTATAAAGTTATTTACAATTTTAAATTTATCTAAGTTGCAACTTAAAACCTATATCCTACTCATGCTCACCCTTTATATAGATATTATCTTCTACAATACTAATGACTTGAAATTTTCCAAGCTTCATGAAGAACAATTTATTCTTTTTAGTGATGAATGTTGCGAACCGAAGCTTTGAATTACGATTTGTTCCTTCCTCGACATTTGTCCAATTTGAAATATCAGAATATGAGCAAAGAAGAAAAACATGAAAAATACACTCTTAAAATAAAATTATATGTTGAAATATGGAATTATGAGATGTTCCAATATTATTATTATTATTATTTTCTACTTTAGTTTATATTGAGTATATATAGATGTTAGGGTTTTTGGTTCTGTAAAGAAGTAATGGAACCAATGAGAAATTTATACTAAAGGTGTTGGAAATAATGAATTGTTGATTCCTCACATCTTTTGAGGTTCTTTTTAATTATTATTATTTTAGAAATCAATAGGAACAAGGACTTGTCGTAAATAAAATCAACTAGTTTGTGGCTACATGTTATTGATGCGTATTTGCAAGTACTTAAATTGTGGGTAGTTTCTCGTATAAGAAAAATGCTGCTAATTTGTTTTTAAATAGGAATGTTATTATCTTTTTTAATCCTTTAATTTGTGTAGATGCCAAGGAGAAAGTCAGTAGTGCATTGTACAAACAAGATCGTTGCTAATTCTTCCAGTGGCACTTCTGACAACTATGAGTTGTTAAGTGCCGACCATGAAAAGGCAACTGGGGCACATGCAGCCTCTCTCGACACAGGCTTGTTGAGTGTGATAACAACTCATCGAAGGGGGATCGTTTAGAGCAGGATGTATACACTGAGAAGTACATTGTCAAGTGAAAGTCCTACTCAATGTAAGTTTGTTTTCCTTTCTTGCACGATTAAAAAATAAAGAACAATTAATAATTTTTGAAAAATAAATTTCAATTAATGAATGAATTTTAGGTTTAGAAATTTTAAGGATGCCCGCACGATAACATCGACGATGAAATATTCGATGGAAGTGTCATTGTTTCAATGAGTCAAGTATTAAAAAATCTGAATGGAAGCCCATGATTGATCCATGGTTCGTAAAGTTCAAGATTAGTATGTACTTAAATAGTTGTTGTTATTATTATTATTATTATTATTATTATTAGTATGTTAATTCATTAAGTTTATTAATTTTATTGACTAACTCTTTTACAAATTTGACATGAAAGGAAAAGTTTTACTAGGATAGGGCTACCAATGTTGTTGCCAAGAGAACTTGGATGAAACATATCGCAACTAGGTTAGATTGAATTCAAAATGTTATATTTTTTTTTATTTAAATGTTAAATTTTATTTTTTTAATTAATTAATTGATAATTCATTTTGATCATATAAGTTGTGTGATTTTTGGTATGAGGCATAAAAGAAGCAAAAAATTATGCTAAAGAAAGAGGTCTTCCATGCTAGAGAGATATAGTGGTTTGGAGGAGTTTCAGACCTCCGCATGTCTTGGAGGATATATGGGTAAAATATATTTAGCACGTGACGTTCAAGTGTTTTATGTAGTGGTCACCATCTGGTGCAAAAAACTAGAATAGGGAGATTCACGGTTCCATTACCACGCATACTAATGAATCTATTATGTTTATTTCCATTGCGAAACGGATAATGAGATTCTTTTTTATGACATCTATTTTTTCTAAATTGTTGTTTTATATGAAAATGTTTAACTAATAGCATTTTTTTTTGCAAGCACGGTTCTTGGACATAAACAAGATTGATGGAGCTTTTTATAGAAACTCATATACGAAATGATGATAATTGAAAAGAGGTGTAACAACTTATGGATAATGGAGCTCAAAGGTTCATTGTATGTTAGGTTTCAACAAGTTCTTTTCTTGAGTTATTATTTTTTTGAATTAGTTGACTTTTTTTAGGAAACATAGAATACCTGGTTGTAAAACAAATACGAGGATAATCATTCGACCCATCCAAAAATTGATATGGATTTGTGGTTAGAGGTAGGATCCTCTAGTGGAGTCAATTAAAATCAGGTTTACAATATCTCAAACACCATGGCTAAGGAGTCATGGATGAATTGAAGTGTTTCAACCATTGGATGCTCACGATTAGTTTCAAGCACTCATTCTCCAAAGTTCCAAGCAATTTTAAACCAACATGTTGAAGCTCGGATGACCCATCTTGTTGTTGAGATAAAATGACTTAGTGCTAAAATGGTCGAACTCCAGTGATTGTACATTGAGCTAAAATCACACATGGGTGGTATATGTGGTCCACCTTATCGCCTCTCGGTCCCGATGAAAACCTGCCTCCTCCTCCGCGTTCTTATTTAACCCCTCTTTTCTAGATGAATTGTATTTAAACTGATAGTTCTTTAAATTTGTAACAAATATTTGATTTTTTATTTGATTTTAATTTCTTTTAACTTTTTTCAACTTTTTTATCATATTTTTTAAAAATATATTTAAACAACTTACTGACGGACTTACCACATAATATGTTTGCCGAAAGATTCTAGAGAGTTAGAAAAGAATTACAAGAAATACCATTGACACTATTTAATCACTGATGAGTTAATTCCATCGGTAATATGAAAATAAATCACTGATAGAATTACAAATGGTCTTTTTTGTCGGTGATATGCCATCTTTACCAATTAAAATACCGATAGAATGATGTCAGTAAATTATTTTTATTTGGTGTGCTTTTTTTCATTTCTAGATCAATTGGTGATTATATTATCGACAAAATAGAAATCACTGATGATAAGTTTTTCAATGAACAATAACCATATATGATCCTGTCGGTAAAAATAGTGCCGACAAAATCAGTGTCTAAAATACCAATGAGATGTTTTATTGGTAAAATGTAAAATTTCAATAGTGAATTGTATTATTTCTATAACTTCTACCAATGCATTCAAGTACAAGCCATATTTTTTTTTAATTTTATCTTCATCAACCATCATACCATTATTATCTCTTTTTGCTACAATTATAAATTCTTTTTTTTTTCTTATCTACCCTTCATCATGCACCTTTTTGCATTATAATGATGCCCTGGTGTGCATGTCTCTCCACATCTAAAACAATGCCCTAGTCTTCTTTTTTAGTTCATGTTAAGTTTCAGGTTGTCGTTTAAAACTAAGCATTAGCTCACCTCTTGGCTGACTAAAAGATTTAGCATAGGAATTACCTGTTGGCTTTCTTAAACTATATGAAGGATTGTTTCTTGGCATTAGTTTGTTCTTTCTGGCCAAGTCATTGTTGGATTTTTCTTACCACTTGGCTTGATTAAAGGCTTGTATCAATACTACTACTTCGAGAAACTTACGCATTGGCTTTATATCCTTTTTAAGCTCACTTATAAGACTAGAAATGTAGTAAGATTATGACAATGAAGGATTCAAAGCACTCATTAAAGACTTTAAGCTCTTGTGAATTCCTCTTAACTGGCATGATCTTATCCTCTATACAAGTAACCTTCATACCATATTTATACCTTAACTTCCAAATACAAAGAAGTTATCTTACCTTTAGAAATTGTATTAGCCCTTCCTTCCCTATATATCTACTTCTTGGCCCCGTTAATGTCTTAAGTGTAGCCATTGTAGCATCCGCCTACAAATTGAATCGATCATTCCTCCTGGTTTGTTATCCTACTATTTCTTGAAGTTTCTCATGCATTTGTTGAGTATGTTCATCCATATTCTTTCAATGCTCTTTCAAAGTTTTGATTTTATTATTCTTTACCATTGTTAACTGATGTAACCTTCCTTTTAACCATGGATTGTATGCTCTAATACTAATTTGTTAAAGGAACAAATAATTATTTTGAAACAAATATGAGAAAAAAAAAGAAGAATTAGAGAGAAAAGAGAAACAAACGCAATATTGCATTACTGTATTTTATTGCTTAACTTTCAAGGTTTTTTTACATTGCATATTTATACAAGAATTATACCTCTTAACTTCCTTCATTTTCACTAATTAACTAATTATTAACAAACTTTCTAACTAATTTCTAAAATCCAATTAATTGTCTACATACCTTTCATTTAACCATGAATTGTCTGCTCTAATACTAATTGTTAAGGCTTCCCTTAACAAATAATTATTGTGAAAGAAATACGAGAAAAAAGAGAAGAATTAGAGAGAAAAGAGAAACAAATGCAATTTTGCATTATTGTATTTTTATTGCTTAACTTTCAAGGATTTTTTACATTGCATATTTATATAAGAATTCTACCTCCTAACTTCCTTCCTTCTGACTAATTAACTAATTATTAACAAACTTTCTAACTAACTTCTAACATCCAATTAATTTTCTACGTGCATCAATCTTTTCTAACATCCATAACTGTTGCTTCCTTTTTCTGCTAAAGTCCTTTACTACCATTGCCTTCTTCTACTAAATTGAAACTAATTATTTTCATGCTAGCACCTATTCACATAACAATAAATAAACATACATGATAATAATACAAAAATAACATAGAAATTAGGGTTTATATTAGAGGAATATATATGTTGCTAAGACTATAGAGATGACTTCGAAATCCTTCTTCGTCTGCGATCGATAAAGAGTGGTTTTATCATGCAAGTAATCTAGAACCTATTCAAACACACAAATGAGTTTAGTTTATCTTTAAGTTAAAGAGCATGAAGGGGGGAAAGCTGTGTGGATGGTTGTCGTAGTGATTAGCCTGAGGCATGTCAATGAGTTGTATATTCCTAATTAGTTTGAAACAATTATTTAATTCTGCAAGATTATAGGCCCATAATGACATTTCTAAAATAGTTTCCTAGGCTATGTATATATAACCTTTTGTTGTTATACATAAACAATGAATAGGAGAGTAGTATTTTCACCAAATCTGAAATGGTATTAGAGCAGTCAATCTTGACTGTCTCTTGCCATAATTCTATAAATCGCTTCTGCAACACTAGCCATCATACAAACCTAATAACATCCTTCGTAGTAGCAGTCATTATCCATACAGTTAGATCATTCACATTCCACCCCACAAATCAAAAGAAATACTAATTCACTTTCCACTGTTCCCTCAGCCAAATTACTCTGTTTGTTTTTTCTCCTTTTTCCTCTTATCACTTGTAAGCAATATCATGGTCGATGATGATGGTTCAACAAACATTAATCAATCCTTCATGTCGAGAGACTTCAACACTACCATATAAAAAGTCATGTTGCACAGTAACACCTCTAACTTCTTCGCAGGAATCAAACTAGATGAGAATAACTATTCTCTATGGCATCAAATCATAGAGATGAAGATAGTTAAGCGAGAAAAACATGGTCATTTGACCGGTGATATTGCCCAGCCTGCAGTTATAAATTCCATATTTAATAAATGGCATTCATCAGATTACCAAGTCAAGAGTTGTTGTTTGATGTCATGCAACCTAATTAGATTAAAAGGTTTACTCATTATGACACAGCAAAGCAAGTTTGGGATGTAATCAAGCAAACCTATTCAGATGGTGCTGATAAAGCTAAGATTTATGATCTTCACGGAAGGTCATTTATAATGAGACAAACTAGTACACCAATTGCCAATATTACAGTGAGCTCACTAAGATTTTTCAGGTGCTTGATCAATTAAGTCCAAACACCATGGAGCATTAATCAGACATTGAAACTAAACAAAAATAAGTTGATCGTCTCTGAATTTATATATTTCTTGCAAGTTTGGACAATAATTTTAATCAAATCTGAGAGATTTTGAGGTTGGAGCTTAAGCCAGAATTTAAGGCTGCATATGCACATATTAAAAAGGAAAGTAACTGATAGGGAGCCATGTCTGAAGTTGGTGTAACCTTTAAAGCCACAACCTTAGCTATTGCCAGGTCCAAACAATCTCGGCTGCACAACTACAATGTCCTTGCTCATAACCGACATCCAATGAAATGTACCAAATATGGTTTAGATAATCACATAATTAAGGGTTGTTATGAGATCATTGGTTATCCAGAAGGATGGATTCATAAAAAGCATAAGAGGGATTCAAACCGAGCCTCATTTGCATCCGCCTGGTTTTCTTATAAGACTATATTAGAAACTCCATCAGGTAATCACAAAATTAAGGGTTCTTATGAGATCATTGGTTATCTAGAAGGATGGATCTATAAAAAACATAAGAGGGATTCAAATCGAGCTTCATTTGAATCCGTCTAGTCTTTTGAAAATACTACATTAGAAACTCCATCAGGTACATCTGACTTCAAGGCTTTGGCCACCTCATGTAACTCTTGCACATATTCACTTACCTGTAATAGATCATGGATTATTGACATCGGTGCCACTGATCACATGACATTTAGTTTTATTGGGTTACACTCTGCCACACCTTCTAGCCAAACACATATTGTCAATGCCAATGGCACCACCTCCTGAGTTATGAGAGAAGTGTCCTTATCTCTTACATCCTCATTAAATCTTGATCATGTCTTAGTTGTCCCTTTATTTGACTATGACTTGTTATCCGTTCCTCAAATCATTGATTCCCTTAAGTGTACCGTGTGTTTTTGGCCATTGTATTGTTTATTTTAGGATCTTCTTACCGGATCCGTGATTGGATGTACTAAAAGAGGAAAGTTATATTATCTGGACTTGATAGACGACACCACTAAAAGATTAAGTCATGCACATCATGTGAAAGGAGCTGGGTCCATTAGGATGAAGAAAATTTGGCTATGACATAGAGGATTAAGGCATGCCTCTTTGTTTTTCTCAATTTACCAAATCAAACTTTCATTATGAAACTTGTATTTTGGGGAAAAGTCATCATATTTCTTACCAATTGAGGTTGAATAAAAGTTTTATGCCTTTCCTGATTAGCCATTCTAATGGTTAGGGACTATCATGAGTTCCCACTATTAGTGGTTACAAGTGGTTTATGACATTTATTGATGATTGCACTTGGATGACCTGGGTTTTTCCTTTAAGACAGAAAAGTGAAGTCACCATCAAATTCAAACTATTTTATTAATATATTGTTACCCAGTTTGACAAGAAAAACATGACACTCCAGTCTAACAATGAAAGAGAGTATGTCAACCATGACATGCATAATTTTTTAAGTCAACATAGTATTGTTCATCACACCACATGTATATATACACCACAACAGAATGGTGTCGCAGAGCGTAAAAATCGACATCTTCTGGAAGTTGTTCATGCCTCTTTATTTGAGGACTGTTTACCTTATCATTTTTTTGGGAGGCCTTTTATTCTACTGCTTACCTCATTAATAGAACAATACACAATACTCTTCAGTATAAAACTCCATTTCAAACATTGACCGCTCTTCTCACCATGCCATCTACACCAAATCTCGAACCATGTATCTTTGGATGTGTTGCTTATGTTTAGGTGTATTCATACCAGCATGGCAAGCTTGATCCATGTGCTCTGCATTGAATCTTTATGGGTTATGCTGACACTTAGAAGGGCTATAAATGTTTCCATCCTCCCACTTAAACTATGCACATTACCGTAGATGTGACTTTCCATGAAAGCGAGTTCTATTACTCAGGGGGAGTCTTTGAGCATCCTCTGCAAGAGGAGAGCTCTATTTTTACAGAAGATACTTAGATCATCCAAATTTAATAAAAGGTTTTAGAGCAGTCAGTGTCCGAACAACTAGTTATAATAATGCAACAAGATTAAAAGTCGCTAAGAACTCTAGATACTGGTACTGGTTTAGATAATTTCCCCTCTACAACTCTTACTACAGTACCATCATTACTCATCCAATTAGGTCCTGAAGATTTACCACAGGTAATTTAATCATTCAAACTCTAACTCAATCACTTTACCTGAGTTAAGTAATATAGGAAACACAAGTTATTAACTACCTCCTCATACGACTACAGGGATTCCTAGACAACAATATGACCATGACCTTAAAATAAACGTTAAATACCCTATTGCTAATCATGTGTCCCTACATAGGTTATCTTTATCATGTGCATCATTTGTATGTCAATTATCCACTGTATCTATTCCAAATAATGTGTAGGAAGCTTTGAAAAATCCCAAGTGGACCTAAGTAATGAATGATGAAATGAAGTCCCTCCAGAAGAATTCTACTTGGGAGATGACTATCCTTCCAAAAAGGAAGAGAACAGTGGGTTGTAGATGGATATATACAGTAAAGTTCAAGACAGATGGCTCCATTGAGCGATACAAAGCAAGATAGGTGGCGAAAAGATTCTCATGGGATTGATTATGGAGAGACCGTTGCTCCTGTAGCCAAGATCAACACAATTCGAGTACTTCTCTCTCTAGCAACAAACTTAGATTGGCCATTACACTAGTTTAATATTAAAAATGTCTTCTTGCATAACAACCTAAAAGAGGAAGTCTATATAGATTCCCCTTCGGGATGCAAGATGGGACTTGATAAGGGCAACATAATGTGTAAACTAAAAAAGTCTCTTTATGGATTGAAGCAATCACCTAGAGTATGGTTTGAAAAGTTTAGCAAGTCAATGAAGGGGTTTAGATACCTTTTTTTTAACATAAGAAAGGTAAAGTCACAGCCCTTATTGTATATGTTGATGACATGGTAGTTACAGGGAATGACCTAGAGGAAAAGGAAGCACTGCAAAACCACTTAGCAAATGAGTTTGAAATGAACGATCTTGGTACTCTAAAGTATTTCTTAGGCATTGAAGTGGCTCGTTCTGAACAAGAAATATTTCTATCAGAGCAGAATTATATCCTTGACATTGTAACTGACACTAAAATGTTAGCTAGCAAACTAATAGATACGTTAATAGAGTTGAATCATCAACTTGGTGAATATCCTGATTAGGTACCTACCAACAAAGAAAGATATCAACACCTAAGGGTAAATTGATTTATCTAGGACACATTAGACCTAATATAACATATGCTGTAAGTGTGGTGAGTTAGTTCATGCATACACCAAGTGAAGCCTATATGGATGCGGTAAACCAAATTCTAAGATACTTGAAGTCAGCTCCTGGAAGAGGATTGATGTTCTCACGACATGGTCATCTATATTAAGGGTCACACTGATGCAAACTAGGCAAGCTCTGTTACTGACAGGCGATCTACATCTCGATATTTTACCTTTGTGGAAGGCAATCTAGTATCTTGGCAAAGTAAAAAATAGAATGTAGTGTCAAGATCAAATGTTAAAGCAAAACATCGAGGTATGGCACACGGAGTATGTGAGCTACTCTGGATAAGGAATTTGTTAGGGGAACTGAGGTTCATACCCAATCATGCTATGCAATTGAATTCTAACAACGAAGCTGAAATAGACATTGCACATAATCCAGTACAACATGATAGAACCAAACATGTTGAAGTTACATACATTTCATCAAGGAGAAACTTGAGGCAAAGATGATTGAGATATCTTTTTTTTTTAATCCGAAGATTAACTTGCATATATCCTCACCAAAGCAATCATGGACATAGTATTTCACAACTCACTTGGTAAGTTGGGCATGAGCGAGATATGTGCTCCAACTTGAAAGGGAATGTCAATGAGCTATATATTCCTAATTAATCTAAGTCACAAGTTGTATATTCCTAATTAGTTTAAATCAATTATTTAATTATGCAAGATTATAGATCTATAATAACATTTCTAAAATAGTTTTCTTGGCTCTGTATATATAACTTTTTGATGTTATACATAAACGATGAATAAAAGAGCAATATAACTATAGGTTTAATTATGGTGGCCATGTGGATATTATGCAAGGAGTCTACCATATGAAACATTTACTTGTGCAGGGAATCAACCTAGACACAACTCTAGATGTATTTTTCTAATTGCTTGCCAAATAAAAAAAGGAAGAGGTTGAGAAGCTAACCTGCAGACCATTGGTTCACCATTTTAGTAACCCCCTCCTCGGCTAGTTTCAAAAGTTTGGCTTTCATGCTGTTGGAATCTCTCCTTTCATGATGCTTTTGGTTATAATTTGGATTAGCGTCGAGATCTGGTATGGATTGTTGATTTAATCTCATGAATATCTTTATTAAGAGTAGATCCACAAGTTCAGAAGCCCAAAATGCTTCTCCTATAGCACCATCACCATCCTCTCCACAACTTTGCGCTTATCCACTTTCATTTTTTGATCTGGTTTACAAAAAGTAGGAGAAAGATTGAACAATGTGGTTTGAGGTGAAAAGTTCAAAAAAGAGAAGGAAGGGATGTTGTAGACGAAAAGATGAATCCATAATGAAAAGCAAAATGAGAAATTAAAAAATCAAAACTGAAATCACTGTTTGAATCCATAGTAATAGTAAAAACTCTCAGTCTACAGTATAATCCTGAGCTTGTTAAAATTAATGTTAATAGTTTTTTCTTCAGTTAAATGTGTTCCGTTTAAGAAATATCCTGGTTTTTTTTAGGACGCTGTATTATCTTATGTGCAAAATCGGACACCGTAATGGTAATTGCTCACTTCTCATTTCGTGCTTTCTAAATCGTCCAACAGGTAATGAATAAACCAGCCAGATGCAATCGGTAGCAGCATGCCACGAACGGATCATTTCATTTGATCCGTAAGCCACTGCCTAAAATCTCTATTGAAGCAGTTCAGTATACGATTAGCCCAGTACTTAACAGCCATGCAAGACATGCAAAGCGGCTTCCTGAAACGAACCACATCTGTCACCAACTAGAAGCCACCTCCCTCAAGTAACAAGCCCTATATCTTCTCATAATGAAAATATTTGCGCATGATATCAGGGGTATAGTAGTTAGAAGCTATTTGATTGTTCATAAATGTCTCTATGGTATTACAATACAATGAAAAAATGGTTTAAAAAAACCCAGTAAATACTTCAATTACTCAAATTTTACTTCAAGGACATGCATGCAAAGCCTGCACATCAACATCCTTTGTAATGCCTGGCCTCGACTCCTGTTTCTTTGCTGTCTTGCTGCTCGATCAGCAAGAGAGATCCATCTCTGATTCTAAACACACACTATGAAGTTATCTAAAAAGGTTTCTGAACCCATTAAAAATCTTCAGACCTCTCAATTCACCGCTCCTTATATCCCTCAATCTTCTCCTCAGTACCTGATGAATAAAACATTAAGAATAATATAAAAGCAACTGGCATGATAGGCCATCTGTGAAATTATAAAGAGGGCGTGTTCGTGTCATCTGTAAGCATACAGGAATATGTAACATTTCAGAATGCTCACTGATTAGCACATTGAAAAGGGTTTTGACAAGATATCTAATTCATGGTTTGCACTTTGCAATGGCTTGTTGATTGTATGCTTATAGATTATGGGGCAACTACAGATGCACAATCTCATTCTAATCCTGATCAGTCATTGATTATCAAGCATGAGATGCCATGTTGCATAACAAGAAGATCAGATAAATTTCAATTGGTTAATCATAATTTGCATCAGCCAAAAAAAAAGTAAATGATACTAGTAACGCAGTGTTGGGTCAAATAAGTAATCAGGTAGATCTAATATGAACACTTAACAGAGAAGCCATGACCTAACTAAACGTATATGGCAAAACAAGTTAGTGACTGGATTCAGAACCTGCCAAGGGAGACTTGAAATAAAGGCTTTAACTAACCAACAATTGATGATAATAAACATGGAATGCATAACACTCAAATAAGAATTATCATGCTGCAAAAGAAAAAGGGATTTTTTTTTTTACATATTGAGCACGAAATAGTATTCTGCGTTCACTGCTGCACAAGTCCACTGCTAGCTGTTTCAGGAACAATCTTCTGTTAAGTTGCTTTGGAGATGTCACATCCAAATCCATTGATCCACTTGCCTATGATAAAAGAATAATAAACTAACGTTAAAAGTAGCAAGTAAACGAAAGAACATTGATTCTTGCACTTGCATCTAAGTAATGCCATCATTACATCAGAATTTTGCTATGTTAATTACAGTTATTCTGTACAACGCATAGGCCATAAGGTTAGAAATAACAACAAAAATTCTCTCACCTGCAAGAATTTGGTGTATTTTGATATGCTTAACTCACAACTATCCAATATGAATTGCAATGCTTGTTCCTCAATATCAGGGTATGTTATTTTCTTGTTGGTGGTTGTCTTATTTGATGCTGCAGCAGCCATCTGGAGTAACCGTTTCGAGTTTAGACAGAAGCACAAGTTCTAGACAAATTTCCTAACTAAGAAGATAAATCTGACAAACCTCTTCAAACTGCCTGCTCATGCTTGGAGGGCTGACTGCCAGATAAGCATATGCCATTAACTCTAACGGCCAACCAGTGACTTGTAGAGGAAAACATTGAGATCTGCTAGTTGAACAGAAATATGTAATGTCACACAATGATTTAAGGATGAACAGTGATTGAAGATGATGCTGCCGGCTATCAATACTTACACTGACAAACCGTGCTTCTTCAGAGCTTCTAACTTTTCTTTGTAACATTTATCAGATTTTTTCAGAGACAATGACAACTCCACTGAATCACTAGGATTGGTGCCCTCCCTTGGAACAAATCCATAAGATAGCAACAGCTCTCCATTAGATTTCCTTCCATATGATATGAAAACCTGCACAAAATGGCATCCTTATTGCTCCTTTATCTGCTGCACTTGGATCTAGTAAATTGATAGTGAAGTTCATAGCACCAATTTTTTATTCATCTTAGAAAACCTTGCATTACAGAGAGAAAACAGTATGGCATGACCACCTATTTCATTCTTATGTTCATGCCATCATCTTAGTGTCAGCACTTTTGTGGATAAATATATTTAATAGTTTAAATTCAGAATCTATTTTCAAAGCATTTTTTTTTTCATGAAAACAACTAAAATAGATTTTGATTGTTGCTCTTTTCCCTTACAACGTTGTCATTTAAGAACTAGTCTTACATTATCAATGCAGTTCAGTAAACGGTTTATCTAGCAGCAATTCTCATAGCAACTTATGACTTGAGTTTCACAACGAAAATCTCATTTACCTGCTCACCTGGCTGGTATGGTCGATCTGTTGTAAATACCACTCCCTTTGATGATTTATCATAATCCAAAAAGGTCTCCACCTAGATCATCCAATTTCAAGTATGCTTATTAAACATTGATTCTTGTACTATGTAATTAGCTCATATTTCCAAGGAGAAATTTCTGATGATTAATCAGCATACCTCAGAACTGTGATTCAGCATGTCTGCCCAGGGAACCAAGGCAACTCTTCCATCCATCGATGGTAAACGAACCTATGTAGAAGAGATAAATCAAGTCCACACAAATCACTATTTAAACACTACTATTAAGCCTTCAGATTTAAAATTCAATTGACACTACTGTGCAAGGATCTAATATGTAAGTACAAGTGTTATAGAAGGCCTGCAAGTCATTCAATACCAATTCAGCAAAAAATGAGGTATCCTCGAGTTTTTCCATTAAAAAAATTACATTGATTTTTATATTTGCAGTCTTAGTAGCTGATTTCATGAGTGATCATATCAAACACGTCAAAACTGAGCACTGTAGCAATTTATAGTAAAAAAGTCAGAAAGACAAAATGAAAGACAGAATTTCATATTTCATTTTGTTCAATTCACACATCAACTTGGAGATGATTTTACAAGACAAGCTTGGTTTACTCAATCTCTCAGAAAAGCAATCTAATGCCACCTGCTTCCAAAACATCCTTCATAGCTCCTGTATATGGATTGGGAAACAAATTTACAGAAACAGTGTTAACTAGATTACTTACCAAGCGAGAGAAGAGAATGCCAAACGACCACTTGAAAGTCTCCATATTGAATACCTGTAAGTCATATATAACGGAAAAATCAAACAAACGGTGAGCTGTATCAACAGTATATACAGCATTCAAGCAACTAATAAAGCTTACAGAGGCTCTCAAATCTCTCGAAAAGACACATAAGTTAGTTTACAGTACGAAGGCAAAGGATGCCAGTACTTGGAAAATATCATATTCGACAAAACGCCTCTTGCATACCTCTTCAGGAAACAGATGAGGATACTTGGAAAATATCCTGAGCCTTAAATCATTATATCTGCCAAGAGGGACTAACCAAGTGTTAGAGAGTATAGAAATTCCACAGCAGATAGCATAGAAATTCGGCACATGAATAACAAAAACAGCTCACAAACAAATTAATCCATACGTTCCAGTAACATTGGTAATCCTTTCAATTGCCCGCTCTCTGATCTGTGAAGCTTCCAGATACGTATCTAGTTCCGCTCGTGTCCTGAAATGATATAGAGAGGCTATAGGGGAAGAACTGAGAGTAGACCCTTTCGGTGTAAAAGGAAACCTCTTGAACAACTCTTTACACCAGTATATGATCTATCAAGTATCCAACATGAAAAACTTACCAGTACAAAAGAGAATAGGGCTGCCTAGGTAGGGCTGAGATGTAATTGCTCCATCTTGATGATTTCTCAAAACTTGCTTCACTAATCAGATAGGTTGCAAGCAATGGCCAATCCGGTACAGAGTATTGTTTTAACACTTCACCTGCCTCAGGGCAGCTCCACTCCTACAAGGTAGAGCAAATTATAACCAGTTGCCACTTGCCAATGATAGCATGTTTTTCTTTTATGAACAGAAGAAAAGGAAGAAGGGTTTACAGAGTCGGCAGCGATGACAAGGGAGGGAGGCACGAAGAGCAGCATCTCACCCTTCCTAATATTCTTTAAAGCAACCAAACCTCTCTCTCCCACTTCCACCTTTTGTATTGCCATCTTCTGAGGAGGAAGGCCTGAGTCAGACAACCATTTCTGAAGGGCCTCAGCGTTCTCCAGAGAATCGATGTCACAACCCCATGGCACGGTCTCGGACACTTTTGCTGCTGCTTTGGTGTCACTGCTTGTTGAAATTGAGCACTGAATTGCTGGGTGCCTTTTGTGCAAGAAAGGTTGTGAGCAAGAGACTTTTTTGTGTGTTTTGTGGAGAGAATGGAGTGAAGGGAGAAATGTAGTGTTGAGAATAATTCTACAAGCTTCAGCCATGTCTGTGCACAGTGTACACCACTGTACAGATCGAGAGACTGAAGAGAGAAAGCACCTACCTTATCTATGCAACAAGGTAAGGTGATGAAGATAGATTCTTGGCTAAACTTTATAAATTAAGACCCCTCAATTATTGATCTTTTTTATTTCAATCCCTTTTAATTTTTATTTTACAACCTCCTCCACCATTAAAATTTCATCATTTTAACCGCTAAATCATCTCGATCGTAGAGGCAATCATTTTAATAATAAAGCTCAAATCAAGCTAAATAATATTAAATTTAGTTTTTTATGTGAAATCTCTAATAGAAAAGGGTGGAGAGGGTCTAGATGCAAAAATCTATAGTTCAGGTATTAAAATGGAATAAAGGAAACATAGAGGTGCCAATCATAACTTTAATACGTTTTAGGCAGAGATTCTGGTTGGCTGTGAATGGGTTTTAATCCTTCTTAAGCAAGCGGTCCTCCTCCCTCGTTGAAACGGTGTCATTTTGTGAGATTTGGTGGAGCCTTTGCTCAAAAAACTGCACCGTTCCCATCCCAAGCGATGTCGTGCACTTGCAATGAGATAATTACAAGAGTGGCCCGAAAGAATCTGCCGAGTTCGCTTCCAGCAAAGATGGTTGCTAGCACAAATCTCATCATCTCCTGCAACTTCTCTTGTCTTCCTCTCAAGGTTAACCCAAAGCCCAAATCTTTACTCAAAACTCATTACACATCTTTACTGTTTTCAAATACCTGTACAAGAAAAGGCTTGAATATTTCAAATTTAGTTAAGCCCCAATACATTTATAACAATAAGAAGGGTGTTCTTCAGACTTGTTGTAGCAACTTAAACTCTGACAACAAGTCACCGGATGACCAAGTTTTAGATAAAGATGCTACGGGTGGTGGTAAAGAGGGAGGAAGGGACTGGACAACCTCAATTTTGCTATTTGTCTTCTGGGGTGGACTCATTTACTATGTTTTCAACCTCACTCCAGACCAGACTCCGGTAATTTAATTATATATTGCTAAATCTACGACAACCTCTTATTTATTTTTTCTGTTGATTAGACTGATTGGTTTTGGCTTGTTTTAATCACTTTGTTATGTCCTTCTAGATAAGTTGAAGAGTTAAACTTAATGGAAGTTGAATTATAACTTTTGCAGTCAAGGGACATGTATTTCTTGGAGAAACTTCTCTATTTGAAGGGAGATGATGGCTTTAGGATGAATTCTGTGCTTGTGTCATTGTGGTACATCATGGGTCTTTGGCCTTTAGTTTATAGCATGCTTCTACTTCCAACAGGCAGAAGGTAAATTCCACCCCACCCCCCGATATTAAGGGTGCTTGGCTTTTTGTTACAGGGTCTGAACCTCTAACAAGGTTTCAGGATGTTAACGATACCACTGGGCGCTTAGGCGTAGCTTCCCATTGCCTTTCCTCTGTTTGATACTAATTACTTAAAATTCAGTAAGGACAATCTTTTAAGTTACTGGGATGTTCAGAGAGACAGTCACTATTCAGTTTGATCGCATCTTTTTATTATGCCGTTGGTTTATCAAGGGAAAGCAATTGCATGAGTGTGACTTCTAATTTCTCATTATTTTGCTACAATGCATTATACATCTGGTCGCGAAAATAGCACGCTATGTATAGGGTCATGAGCTTTAAGTCTTTATGCATGCATCTGACTCTGGTTAGATTGAAAGGGAATGGCATGCTGCTGTATAAAAAATCATATAATTTTTGTCTTGTAAATTTTGGGACGTTGTTGAATCTAATGTATCCATTTCTTGTTATGCAGCTCAAAAACCAATATTCCTGTTTGGCCATTCCTTATTCTTTCATGTATTGGTGGTTCATATGCTCTTCTACCCTATTTTATTCTCTGGAGACCGCCACCACCTCCTGTTGAAGAAAATGAGCTTGGAAGATGGCCTCTTAATTTTCTGGAATCAAAGTTGACTTCTGGAGTAAGTTTTCATTGATTGAACATCTCAATCTTCTGTTTAAAGCGTTTGAGAGGATCTGTTGAGTGCTAACTAGGTGGAATTTTAAATGCTTCACAAATGCTGCTTAAAATTATAGTCCCATCATATGGTGTTATCTCTCTCAAAAAGTCCTTGTACTTCATGTGCTCATGCACATTGCACTTCTACCTGTTATTCGATCACAACATAGCAATTCATATAGTGTGTTGGGCTGAGATGTTTCTTCTATCTTGTGGTATAATATAGTAAAAAACCCTGTGATGCTGTAACTATTTTCTAAGGAAATGTTGGAGACAATATCGATTAACATGGACTTCATACATCTTTAGAATTGAGACAGTCAGTGTGATGGATAGGGTCTTCACTAAGTCTAATTCAGCTTGTACCCTGTCAACTTATCGAGAAAACGATTAAGATCAACTTGGGAGGTTGAAAAAGAAGTTTCTGTTGCACCTGGTTCTGCCACTTCTATTTTTCTCCCCTTGCCTTTGATGCTTTCTTCCTTTAGGGAAAAAGGTGATATCACCACAGCCAATTTAGTTGTATTCATGAGTTATTCTTCATTAAACAAGCACTTTACGTTTAACATCAATTAAGAAAAGCTTGATTCTCGCCCTTTTCTTGTCCATTAATTTAACTTTTTATAAATGCTCATCTTTCTTTAATTTCCTATACTAGCAAGTGACTGGAATCTATTTAACTTTCTTTCTTGTGTTAAGGAAATGCAATTTAACTCTATTATACTTCAGATATTACTGGCTGCAGGGCTGACTATAATCGTCAATGCAGCTTTAAATGGTGGTGAATGGAAGGAGTTCTACCAGTATTTCAGGGAAAGCAAATTCGTAAGTGTGTTTTGTGTTTGATTTTGTGCATACTTGATATCGGTTAAGGCTAAAACCGATGCAGAGCTGACAATTAGCTTCCTGGTTCTTTGTGCATTTATGTACTATATTGTTACCGTGGTTGTATTAGTCAAAATTGATGCTAACTTACCTTCATCACCTCACTCGCAGATCCACATCACATGCCTTGATTTTACTCTATTATCTGCTTTTGGCCCCTTTTGGGTTTACAACGATATGACTGCCAGGAAGTGGTGAGAGCTTATATAAATAATGATACCTTAATCCTTTTATTGCTTTCAAATCTTTTTAAGGTGAGTTTAGCTTAGCACGATTAATTGCTGTGTCTTACAGGTATGACAAAGGTTCATGGCTTCTTCTCATATCACTGGTTCCATTCTTGGGCCCTGCATTGTATCTAGTCCTACGGCCATCACTCTCAGAAATGCCTGTTTCACAGAGCCCAACTTCATCTGAAGAGCAGTAGCACTGGAGTTTTTACATTTTCAGCCATATCTACTAGGAAGGCAAAGCTTGTAACACCAATAATAAGAATTTAGTTGTATGAAGCACACAGTTGGGAATCTGTATTGCAGAAATCAGTGGGAAGTTAGCGGTCGGATTCAGATGAAAGAAACAGATTGAATGAATACATAAAGGATCAATTTACAATTTCTTTTTCTGGAAGAAATGTTTTTGTAATTTGCCTCTGTTTTGTAATCAATAGGAACTCCCTCGTTGACCATTACGTTGCGTTGATGGATGGATGTATGGATTATTAGCTATAAGAAAAGGCCTGCAACACGGATGAAGCTACCAAAATTTAGATTTTCAAACAGAGGTGAAAATGTTGCCAATTATCTTTCTCATGCAGGGAGATTTTGCAAGGGAAGAACCACTGCTGATACTCTTTCTCTGGAGAGCCATCCTCTGTAAGATATTAAGCGTCTTGTTGGGGGTAGGAAGTAGCAAAATAAACAGCTTGCGCATTGTGCAAGAGTACTAGAGCAAGCTGCATGAACGCCCGGACAGCAGCCATGATATGTATGTTGGGTTTAGACAGGCTTGCATGATACTGCCACGTACGTGTTCCTAAGGAAAAATGAAGAAGAAAGAGATGTTATCCATAATTGTGTCATATCCAAAGGGCATTGTATATCATTTTCCTTGTTATTTTGGCAATTGCGGGCCTTACAAAGTAAGAAAACTGGTTTCTTAGATTTACTTTATCTTATATACCGAATACTCTCTAATAAAATTCTATATACAGTGATGAAGATAATAATAATAATAATACGGTTTAGATAGGCCCGAATTTCATTATTTTGCTCTTTTTCTATGCCATTTTGCTTCGATTAGATCCTTTGCTAAAATATTTGAAAAGATATTTTATAAGCATTGATTGGCAATATATTTTTATGTTTATATATGTGCTCGGTATCCAAGTAGAAGCTCACGATTATATGGCATGGCATAGCTATAATCAAACTTGATGTTATCCTTTACGATATATTTTGTAGGATCATTACATTGTTTATGGTAGATGAAATCATGCTCATCAAAGATTGTATCGAATTTGAGCTTCAGTGGAAGATGTATCGAGCAATGTTTTTGCTTGATGCATCTTGATGTTGCAGCAGGGAGTTGGGTGGGCATGGGGGAAATGAACTTTACAACTTGAGTAACATGGCGAAAACTTAGGATATCATTTAGAAGAGGCTGAATTAAAGACGTTCATGAATCCAGGAAGCTAGGAGCACTGCAATACTCGCATGCAAAAACCAGCTTCTCTCTAAAATCAAGATAGATAGGCACTGTACGTGGGGCTGGCCTGAAAGCTTGTGTTTTCTTTGTATAAGATGCATAACTTGATGTTGGTGATTGAAAATGTAATGATTGGGAACGATATATCAAGCTATAACGAGGCCGGGAAGCACAGGTTATCAGCTAGCTAAAGGCTCTTATGAAAGCTACGTACGAGGCATGCATGGCCTGCTATAATTAAACGCAGGGCCGGTGAATACTGAGAAAATTAAGTACCTGAGGTTGAAGGCTCTGATACTATTATGATTATAAAATCATTTGAATGATTACTACTGTAAGAATCTTCAATGTTCATATGATTAAAAGACGATGTTGTTGAAGTTTGATGAACACATTAATTTGGCCGAGTTAAATTCAAAAGGTTTATAAATCGGTGAAATAGGCTTGTTCGCGTCAACAACAGCAAAAGGTTAATAATCCTTGCTACGAGTTGGCTGTCATCACAAGTGAGCATGAAATATTAGA
>Ga0325404_1002364_pt1 | contig 20197 bp, 11 predicted proteins | sample PopdelMetagenome_18_FD_205664 | JGI IMG/M metagenome (GOLD analysis project Ga0325404, IMG submission 205664) | Populus deltoides microbial communities from Bellville, Georgia, United States - Xylem-Control-R1 | ecosystem: Host-associated > Plants > Phyllosphere > Stem > Wood/Secondary xylem... | reverse complement strand
GTGAAGAAAAGCCGCCTTTAAGTCACCTTCAATCAAGATGGCTTCCACGTTCCAAAAAAGAAATTTTGTTCAATCTTTTATACAGTCGAGCAGCCTCCAGCATGTGCAAAGCATTAAAATATTTGCCAAAAGCTTGCTGATGCAATCAAATTTATGAGAACGAAGAATAAAGTTGTCTTCAATAAAAAATTGATATCCTAATGTAATTTTATTAGCCCTTGAGTATGTGTTCTGCCATGCCAACAATCAAATATTTACTGCCATCACCTCCGCCGTCAACCCCGTCACCATCACCATCACCTCGCCATTGTCAAACTGAATTTCTCCAAAGAGACTCGGCTGTTTTCGACCAACCCACCCCCAACGTAATTTGTCACCAACCCATTGTCCATCATCGATTGCGTTTCTGTTTAAGAGGATGATTGTTATTATTTTTTAAAATGTTTTTTATTTAAAAATATATTAAAATAATATATTTTTATTTTTTAAAAATTATTTTTTATATGACCATATTAAAATGATTTAAAAATATCAAATTTTTTTAAAAATATTTTTGAAACATAGAGAAAAATAAAACGTATCAATGCTTAGAGACCGTTTGGCATTGTGTTTGTAACTACGTTTCATCAAATTTTAAAAAATTTTTTGTTAAAATTGAGTGCGGTTTGTACTTTTTGGATCGTTTTGATGTGCTGATATCAAAAATAATTTTTAAAAAATAAAAAAACATCATTGGCATGTATTTCGGCACGAAAAGCTATTTGAAAAGTAACCGCTACCACACTGTCAAACACACTCTTAGCTACAACTAGCATTTCTTTATTGATCCACTCTGGATTTAGTTTTGAAACTTGTTTATTTTTGTGTTTTAAAATATTTAAAAAAATTAGTTTTTTATTTTATTTTTTTATTTTAAATTAAATATTTTAGTGTTTTCAAATGTTTTAAAAAAATTAAAAAAATAAATTATTTTAATATATTTTTAAATAAAAAATACTTTAAAAAAAATCATTACCATTCTTCTTTACTTAATACTTAAACCTGTAATTGAATTTACTTAATACTTAAACCTGTAATTGAACTGAGAAATCTCATGTGGATATGCGTTGAAGACAAAATAAGGGGAAAACGACGTTTTATAATTAGACGCCTTCTAAGTTTACTGTGTATTTTATATGTGTGCTGCCAATATGGACTTCGAGAATCAGCTGTGGGCTAAGAGCCGAAGACCAAGCATGTCCATTTTATACTATGGACTTTCATAGTTAATTTTATTAGGCCGTTGTTGTTTTTGGATTGTTTGAAATAACGATAAAAAAATGTTCTCTGTTTAAAAATATATTAAAATATTTTTTATTTTTAAAAATTAATTTTTAATATTAATCTATCAAAACATTCAAAAATATTAAAAAAATTAAAAAGCGAGATTGAACTGCTCCCGACACTATTTTCTTTTTTTTTAATGAATTCATAGCAACTGTGTAGAAATTGGCCTGTTTGGGAGTATCATTATGGTTGTTTTTTAAAGTATTTTTCATGCTGAAATGGATCAAAATAATTTTTTTTATATATTTTAAAAATTATTTTTGAGATCAACGCATCAAAACGATTCAAAACATACAACAAAATTAATTTTAGCAAAAAAAATTAAACTTTTTTAAAAACATAGATACAACCGCATTTCCAAACGCTCACTCAATCTCCCATTCATTAATTTAATATATATAAGTAAAAGACATGGAGGGTTGATTAATGATTTTACATCGTATATGTCTTTAAAAATTATTGTCGTCTAGCCTTTTAAAATGTTTAAACATTTATCACATAAATTTTGAATTTGACAGTAATAAGTATAGTAATTAATTAGAAAGCTACATAAATACAATACTTCAAAATTTGCTTGGAAGGTAACGAGCATGATCTTTGTCCATAGGCATAAAATACAAGGTGTATAGGACAAGGTGGATGATATTTAATGAAGTGATAAATATCGATTAATTAGATTGATAATAATTGAATGACTATTTTTTTTCAACACATATCCCTTTAAATATAAATCTCCTAAATGTGATGTATTTTTAATTTCCTATTTCCAATCTAAGTATTTTTGTATATGTTTTATTTTTTTTAATTCTCAATATGAATTGTTTTGTGTATATTTTGTATCTTTGTCCATAGGGATATACTATATTCCTAGTATTGTTCGGGGGTATATTTTGTAAAAAAAAATAATTTAATGTGTTGTTTGAATTATTTTAAATTTTAGTGATTTGTAAAAAAGTGTAATTGTAGGTTGTGTGGGTTAATTAGTAAAAATATGGGTGTGTGTGTTTGTATTTTCTTATATGTTTTTGAATGTTTAAAGCAAAAAAAAAAACAAAAAAATTAAATGTTTTAATTGCATATAACCAAGTTTCTCAAAAATATAAAGAAAATCATATTGCTTAGTATTTTCATATGAATATTTAAAGTACGTATTTGCATGTTTATTAAATTTATAAGAATTTGACTAATATTTCAATAAACTATTATTTTTTAATCCATGAGAATTAATGGTTAAAAATCTTAGTATAAAACGTCGGATCTACAAATGAGGCTGATATTTGAAATATCGGAATTGACCAAAAAATTCTCAAAGTTATTTTAAATATTCACCAATTTTAATTAGGAGTATTTTTCACCATAATACACAAATTATGAAGAACCTTTTCCTAATAATTTATTTGGGTACATGAGTCCATAATAAATTCTTAAACGCCTGATTTATTCATACAATTAAATATTAAATCTCAAACCACAGATAGACCACCGACCAGAAAACCATCAAAACCTCTAAATTACATCAAATCACAAAGTAGCTTACCTCAAGTAGGGTACGTTAGGGGTGTTAATATTTTTCATAGACATAATCAGTCTCTTACCCTTAAATCTCTGACAAGTTTAGTATACCCGGGTTTCCTAGCGACCTTGAACCCAATAACTAGATGGCGACTTCAATGACCCTCCACCGCCACGTGTCCACGTGCTACTACGTCAATGGGTTTTTTCATGAGAGAAAACAACGTATGTGTGTTTTGTTGGTATTCAATTTGTTTAAATTTTAATTAATGTCATGCATTGAAAATATGATATTTACAAAATAAAACAATGTCTTTTGGCCAAATATTTTTCAAACAATATCATTCCTCTGCATTTTTAAATTTACTGTGTTAATTTGACAAAAAAAAAACCCTCATCTGTCATAAGAATGATATACCCATTTTTTCAATCTTGTTATGTGTTTGTAAGATTATATATTTTCCATTTTTGTCACAAAATCAATGCTTGGAATTTTGCGCTCTCAGTCATAGCTGTTCATTAAATATTGCTCTTCAATTCTCTTGCAACATCCTTAAAACACATTACGCATGTGTCTATATATATTAACGAAGACGAAAAAACCTTCAAATGATTCTGGATTTTTAAAGGTGTAATCAAATTTCCATTGACATGAACTTTTTTTTTTTTTAAATCAGTGGTTGAAATGGTGAGTGGTAAGTAATTCAACAAGCAAGGTCACTTGACAGTATTGGGTTGAAAGTTTTGGATCAAATCTTGGTCAGACCAGGAACCCAAAGGGAAGACTGTCAAGGTTTAGTGAACCTCCTCGTGAAAAATAGTTCGCCATTCTAGATTTTGATATTTTTAGATTATATTTGTTTTTCAGAATTTACTTTTAAAAAATTTATTTTTCAAACTTTCTTGTATTTATTTGACATTAGGAAAGTTGATCAACCGAAAATATTTTTCAGTCAAAGAAAAATTTAGCTTGGTTTTCAAAAAAGTGTTTTCCTGAAAAATTTGGACGGAAAACACTTTTAAGAAGTTGTGAGAAATTTAGAAATATCATATCATTTGCTGATTATATCAAATTTGATCCTCAAACTTTTGATTGTTATATATATATATATATATATATATATATATATTGTTTTGAATATTTATTTTTCAATTTCATCTCTTAAAATTTAATTTATATATTAACTTTAGTCCTTATTTTTATAATTGTTATTTGCTTTTCCCTTATTATTTTTTATTGAAAATTTTTATCTATCAAATTTGGTCCTCATTCTTTTGATTGTTACTTATTTTTTTTGAAATAATTTATGAAATATTAATTATTATTATTATTTTAATTTCTTCATATTTTATTTTTTTTATTTGATCTTTATTATTTTGATTATTATTTATTTTATTTGAGATAATTTATGAAATTATATTTTTTTTCAATTTCATTCTCATTTAATTTTTTAATGTGTAAGATTTGTTCCTCATTATTTTAATAAACTTGAGAAAAATAAAACATTAATAAGTTATTTTTCAGCTCATTTCCCATGACATAACCAAACACTAGAAAGTGTTTTCCAATTTATTTTTCATTACACTACCAAGCATCAGAAAATAATTCACTTAAAAAAACTACTTTCTAGCAAACAAACAAGACCTTGTAGTGCATAATTATAATGGTAATTATGATAGTAGTGGTGATAAAAGTGTTGGAGTGATAGTGTTATGGTAAAATGTGTCGATAGTAAAGTGATAATAATAATGATAATGATATTAGTCGGTGACATTTGAAACAATTTAATGATACTGTAATTTAGTTTATAATTTATAAAACATCTTACAAGATTTAAAAAATTAAAAATATTTTCCAGCATGTAAATAAGCTTTTAGGATTTAGCAGAAAATATTTTACATTGATTATATTTTTTTTGAAATCTTTTAACGAGAAACAAGCTTTTACCAATATAAAGTTTTCTATTTAAATAAATGGTAGATGTAATACCTAAAACTTAATCTATAATTATGTTTCTATTAAATTATAAGATCTCATTAAATAATAGGCTATATCAATTCTAAAACCAGAAGTTTAGAATTGAGCTTTAACCAATCATTGTTCAAATCGGATAGTAAATTAATTATGAAATATAGTTCTAAATTAGAAAAATTTTAATTAGGGTAATTTCTAAAATCCATCACATATTGAGGAAACAAATAACATAAAATTAATAGGATTTTGAATCATTTTATTTTACAAAGATTAAACATGAAGAACTTCATAGAATAATCTTCAAGAACAAGTCTTCCACGTGTACTATGTTTACCGGTAATTAATACCGAGTGCCTCTGTTGTTTCAATATCATTGGCCATCCCTCATGCCTTAATCATATCCGACATGTCACCTGTCAACTTACTAACAAGTCACTTGTCAATTCCCTCTTAGTCAATTACTAAGACGTATCCTATCCTTTGTTTATTTTGAGTATCAATAAAAATATAATAAAATCAGAAAAATATTTTCATGTAAAATATTTTAATCAACATTAAGAGCCCTAACTATAGTTTTAAGACCCGGTTTGATAGCTAGCCTGGTCCAAAACCCGGATTCCAAGTTTTGACCGGGTCTTGAACCACCCTAGCCTACCACGCCATGGACCAAAATGATTTTGGTATTAGCATGTTAATTTTTTTTTGTTAGGTATTATATTTTTATAATTATTTTTATTGTTGTTGTTGTTTTTATAGTAGGTGTGATGTATTTTTATAAATTGGATGTAATTAATTCCATGATGTTTATCTTCGGGTTTTAATCAAATTTTTGACATGTGTAAATTAGTTTATTTACTTTATTAATATTTTTTCTTGTAATGGGTGTAATATTTTTCTAATTTTTTAGTGGTGCAATTAATTCCACAAATACCATTCTCAATATTTTTATGTTTTTTTAATTGGTCAATAAAATGATTATTAGGTTGCATATCATGTAATTCATTGCACTAATGGATCCATTTTATATGGTAAACCAATAATATTTTTCTTGAATGCATCAAAAGTGAACATCTCATTTATTTATTTTTTAATATAAGATTATCAGAATGCATGGATGCATTCAAAGTGGTGTTATGGTATTTAGATTGCTTACGTATTAATATATTTAAGTTTTAACTAATAAAGTTTTGACAACTACTAAAACAAATTATATATATAAGAGGTCCATCTTGTCATGGAGGCATATCAATATATATATATATATATATATATATTCAAATTATTGATACCAAGTTGAATAAAGAAAAATATGATGAGAATTTCCCAATTAAATACTTATAATTATTATTATTTAACACAAATTTATTACAAATTATTTTTTCTTTAACCATTTGAAAAATCATACCATAAACTTTAACTTAAGATTATATTGAATACTTTTTGGTAAGATGTAAAAGTAGAAAAATTCTGAAATCTATTTTTTTATGATAGATCAACTCATATCATGCCCTTCAAGTTGTTTAACAATTTATCATTATATAGGAGTTAATTTATATGTTATTTGATTTTTTATTTTTTTAATTACGCCACTTTTCTTAATAAAATTATAAAATAAAATGATATAAAAAATATTTTTTAAAAAAATAATTCAAAATTTAATCTTGATATGAACCGAGAAAATAAAATACACTATATAATTTTCTTAAAACAAATTACAACCTTTTTATTTTAGTTTTACTATATGGATTTTTCTAAATTTAATTTCAATCAATAAAAGAAACTTTACAGATTGATACCAAGTTGGGGGGGGGGGAAATTCCATAAAAATTAATTTTATGGGTAAATGTTCTATAAATAAACAAAATACTAAATAATTGATTATGTGTGAATAATTAAAATTGTACTATACCTGTAATGCAGTACAAACAATAAGGTATTCTAACAAAACTCTTTCAGAAGTTAAATTCATATCACTTGATTAGCTTATTTATTAAAAAAAACATCTTAGAAATAAAAAAAAATATAATTTATATTATTTTTTAACATATTTCTTCAATTAAAAATATTTTCATTGTTCTTATAAATCTTGCTTCAACTCAGTACACAAGCCCATTAATTTGTATTTCTTTCATCAGAAGGTACGTAAATTTAAATTGGAACATTCTCGTGTATTGTATCCTCTGTGTATTTTTCTTAATAAAATCTAAATGTCTTGTCATGTACAACTTTAGATAATGGGAGGGTATTTTTCTTATTTTTAAACTATGTTATTCTATCAATTTCTTTTATGAATAGTGTTGATTTAAAAAAAAAACAATATATTTTTCCTTATTAACACAAATTTAAAAAGATTTTGGTGAAATAAAATAGTTTGATATATACTGTAATTCTAAACATGATATTTAAAATTACCGTAAATAAAAAATGTGATATATATCAAACTATATTAATTTGCTAAATTTTCTTAAACTATGTTATTTAGTGTTGATTTAAAAAAAACAAAAACAATATATTTTTCGTTCTTTAATGTCTTTTAAAATAAAAATACAGATGATATTAAAACCTTTTATAAAGAATATTTTGAGCAATGAAATTCATAGAGAGACTAATTTTTATTTTAAGTGCCAAGAAAATAAAAAAACTGTATCCTCCTTTATCAACGAGGATCAAAAGTCCATCCAAAGAAAATGGGGCTAAATTAATAGTTAATCATTCACTAATTAAGGAGGATTGCCCAATGATTTGGGTTTCAGGAAAATTCATTGAAACAATACCTATAACATATCATGGAGTATATTGAATTTACCGTTAAAGAACCAATTTAATTAAAAAATTTAAGTTATTATTAAAAAACCATCTTAATTCAAAAATTTAAGCTGTTAGGTAATGTCTCAAAATATGATTTTATATTATTCTCTAATACACCCTCTTAAGTGAAAGCTCTTTGAACTTGAAACTTGCATAAGTTCACATTACCTTGTACTTAATTTTTATCAAATAAATGGGGATGATGAGATTCGAACTCGTGACAATTTGGTCATCAAGGCTCTGATACCATGTCAAAGAACCATCTCAACCCAATAGCTTAAACTCTTAGATGAGGTTCCAGGATATTATTTATATTATTTTCTAACAGATAAGGTTTTAAGATATATTTTTTATATCTCAAGCTCTTAGATTTGAACTCGTGATCGCTTGATCACCAAGGTTTTGATATTATATCAAAAAATCAATTCAACCCAAAAACTTAAATTATTATATGAGATCTCAAGAAATGATTCATATTATTCTCCAACATCTAAATCCTCTGGCATATTGAACTGAAGCTAAATTTATGTTAAATCTGTGAAATGTTGGAAGATACAATGAAAGGGAATTCGGTAAATACAGTAAGTTTAATCCAACAAGTATAACTATGGAACTTAAAATCATAATTAAAAAAGAAATCATTGAAATTAAATTTAATTATACCACAGAAGATCAACAAGCTTTGAAACCCACATGTTTCAATTTTCAAAACCAGAAGATTAATTCAAGAATAAAACATAATATCATATATAGAAAATCATTGTATTATTAATTATTCTGTACGTGATTTACTCCAAGTTATTATACAAATTAATTATTCTCTACAATGAACTTGAAATGAAACGGGTAGTGGATGATGAACCAAATTCAAAAACTTTTCCTTTGATTCCCAATCTTTCACAAGCTTAAGTTTGGACACCAAGTCTTGACTAGAATATTGAATAATCGCCCAAGCTGTTGAGTGTTGAACTGAGCAGCCTATGGTGTTTAGGATTGTATTTTTGAAAAAAAAACTATATATTTTTTTAGCTTTGAATAGATTTTATTTTGTATTTTTAGATTGTTTTGATGTGCTGATGTCAAAAATAAATTTTAAAAACAAAAAAAATAATATATTTCCAAGCAAAAAATACTTTAAAAAATAACTTATACTAGACTCCGAAACATGTATCACAACTATGAAGGTGTTTGAGAGTGCAGTAGTGATTATTTTTTAAAGTGTTTTTTCTTGAAAATACATCAAAATAATTTTTTTAAAAAATTATTTTTGACATCAACATATCAAAATGATATAAAAACATAAAAAAAATATTAATTTAAAGTAACGAAAAAAATAAAAAAAATTAATTTTTTTAAAAATATTTTTAAAATAAAAAAACAAAAAAGCCTTACCTGTACCTAATACACAACTATAAAGGAGAATACGGGAATAAGGGGATGATTGAATGTTGTTTGCTTGCCACTCAAGCAAACCATTCAAGCCAAGAAATTCTCATGTTTCATGCTCGATCCCTTAAAGGCTTAAGTATCCCTACATTCTATATAAGATCCACTCAGAGCCCATTGATCCTGAGATGTGCACCGTTAGATCACAATGATCACCGCTTTGGCAAACTCAACATAGATGCCAAGAATACAAGAAATACACACCAGTTTAACCGTGCAGGAAAACCTAACCAGACATATCCGCTAGCATTCTCGAACCCATGACTTCAAGAGGAAGAAAAAAAAAATTAGAATTTTTTTTAAAAAAAATCCGACAAGAATAATTATTTACTTTTATTGTAGAAAATAATAATAGGATATTGCGAGATGTCAACCTTGTCTAGCTCCATCCATGAACTCACTACTTACCTATCGATGGTTGGACAACTCTTATTGCTCGATTAATCCACTTGGTAAGGTATATTGAGGGATGTGGTAGGAGTTTTTTAAAATATACTTACTTTGAAAAAATATTAAATTGATATTTTTAATATTTTTTTATTATTTAGATATGCTGAAGTTAAAATAAAAAAATTATAAAATATTATTTTAATATATTTTCAAGTGAAAAATATTTTTTAAAAGTATTATGCACCGTAATACCAAACACACACTAAAGCTCGAATTCATTTGACTTGTCTTTTCATGTCCCAACAAAAAATTATAGTTTTTAAACCTGACCCGGTAGTCAACCCGGACTAAGACCCGGGTCATGAGTTTTGACCGGGTTATCCTGAGTTGACCTTCAATTATTCTTTTACAAAACAAAACGACATCGTTTTTATTAAAAAAATAAATAGTTAACAGGTTACAATCGAGTTTTTAACCGGATCAACTAAGTTTTTATCTTTCCTTATATTTTTTTAAATCCATCTCAGTTCCGACCCTGGATCGGCCTGATCCCGAATCAACCTACAAGGCAATATCAAGTTTTAAAACTATTAAAAAAAAACCTCTCCACATTTTCTTCTATTTATCTAGAATTACTTTTTATTAAAAATTAACATATTTATGAAAATATTTTTTAAAGTTAACAGGGTGATTTAAGGAATAAATAATTATTTTGCATTTAGTTTAAATTTCTCATAAATAATTAAATATACACCTCCATGCTTGGTTTATTTAAAAAAGAAAAAAAAGTGAAAATGGAGAAGGTGAAAATTGATGGACATCATTTAATTAAAGGCAACAGCAACCAGACGTCCATCTTTTTATCGTGTTTTTTCTTCTTCTTCTTCTTATATATATATATATATATATAAAGAAAGGAAAACACGATAAAACTGGATGCGGAGAGAGACAGAGACGTGAACGGAGACACGTTTCCTCTATTTTCTCTTTCGTCATACTAAATCCTTCCTCTTCCCATTATCCTTCTCTCTTTCAAATTCCTCTAAAAAAAACCTTCAAAAAAAATATCAAATTAATCACCTAAATCAAATTTTCTGTACCATAAAATTAATTAATTTTTTAGACAATCAAAAATATTTATTCATCTCTTTGTATATTCCTCCATTTCTCTTAATCATTCTCTTAATTGGGTTTTCTTTAGATTTTTTTTTGCCTCAAAACACCCCCAAAAAAAACATTTTTTTTGAAGTTGAATTGGTGGTTTTTTTAATATATATATATTTTTATTTTTGCCTTTAGTTTAGCTGCTTTTTTTCATAGAAATAAATTTGGAAGTCATGGATGCACTTGTAACCTAGAAGATTCAATTTTTTATTTTGGGTTGGGTTCAGGGTTTTTTTTCCCCTGTTCGATTTCTACTATGGTTTTTTGATTCTTCAAAAAAGGAGCAGTATTTTGTTATGCTAAAAAGGGAAATTGGAGAATCAGAGGTTATAGCAAATTGGGTATTTGTTACCTTTGTTGTTTTTGGCTTTTGTTGCTACTATTATGAGGAATAGTAGTATTAACAGTGATGTTCAACAACAGCAGCAGAAGAATTTGCAAGGGAGAGTTAATGGTAATAATATTAATAATAATGGTTTTTTGCCGAGCTCGTTTCGGGCGATTTCGAGTTATTTGAGGATTGTTTCGTCCGGTGCATCAACGGTTGCGAGGTCCGCTGCGTCGGTTGCACAGGCTATTGTGGATAGGGATGCTGATGCCAATCATGATCAGGTAAAAAAGTAAAAAAATTAAACGTTTTTTATAACTTTTTTGTCTATGTTGTGTAAGATTGTAGAGAAGCGAAGATGTTAGATTGTTGATTTATGGTTAGAGAGATTGAATGCGCAATCTAGTAAGGCCATATGGTTTTTGTTTCTGGTATTTTAGAGTGGGCCATGTTGAATTTTTAATTGAAAGTATTGTTCTTTTTAAGAGGTTTGTGTACATGTGTGTGAACGTGTGAATCTAAAGTGCTCAAGTTGAGATTGGGAATAAAGTGGGATTTTTGAAGCATAAGCAGTTCATATATGGTGTGTGATTTAGTTTGGAAATTAAAAGATGTTGGTGTTAAATTTGTGATCCAAGTCAAGATTATGGAGTTTGAATGTGCAAAATAGCTCATTTATGGTGTTTTGATACTATTAAATGTGTTCTTTATTAGTTGGAAGTGGTTTAATTCGGGTTAGGCAGGGGAAATTTGGAACCGGTGTGTTATTTTTGAGTGAAAGAGGGAATGGTAAATGGATAGTGAGGGATGGAAGAGTAGGAAAGGTACTGCCTTACATGACTGAGTGGATTATGTACCTTCTTGAACCTATGTGTTCCTTTGATTCTGATATATTTTCAAGTGAACAAAGTTGAAAGGATTAAGAGAGAAGGCATGAATGGAGTTGATTTTTGCTTTCTTATCTTTCATCTAGATACTCTTTTATTAGTCAAATCAAACAAGAGAAGTTTGGGTTCGAAGTTTGATTTCTTTCCTTATTTTCCTTGCTTCTCAAATAACTGGAGAGATGGATTACTTTTTGTCTTCCTTTCTTTTAGTTGTAAGCCAATTCATCCCTTCCCTAACCAAATAAACTCTTCATGTGAAAGATATGGTGAACTGTGGTGCTAGCCATTTCAAACTTGTTGAATAAATTGATGTTTGGGGACTTCAAATATATCTTTCAATTGATTTAGGGGACATTGATAGATATAAATACAAGTCTTCTGTAAGTTTATTTTGGACGATAAGGCTGATGTTCTCTGCTGCAATTTGGAGAGTGAAAATTCTAGCATGCTCATTTGTACTTATCTTGCAAGTTAAATCACAGCGATTTGGACTGTTGATTTTATAATCCACTATAAATTGAATGGGATACTAGTGTATGACTTATGGTCATAATGGAGAGAAGTTTAAATACTGGGTGTACAGCAATCTGGCCTGTTGATTTGGAGTTCTTGAAATCAAGATCTGAATGGAGAGAGCTCTGATCCTTTATCATTTGTATAATATGCAGGTCTGCTGGGCTGGGTTTGACAAGTTAGAGGGTGATGATGATGTCATTCGTCAAGTCCTCTTATTGGGATATCAATCTGGTTTCCAGGTTTGGGATGTTGAAGAAGCAAATAATGTCCGCGACCTTGTTTCCAGACATGATGGTCCCGTGTCATTCTTACAAATGCTACCAAAACCAATAACATCAAAGAGATCAGAAGACAAGTTTGCTTACAACCGACCTCTTTTGGTAGTTTGTGCTGATGGTGTACAAGATGGGAATGTTTCTAATAACCATGACCCTGTTAATGGTAGCACTGTGTCAACTGTTGTCCGGTTTTATTCTCTTAGATCTCAGTCTTATGTACACGTGCTAAAGTTCAGATCAGCTGTTTATTCTGTAAGGTGCAGCTCTCGAATTGTGGCTATTTCTCAATCGTCTCAGGTTTGTTTGCTTGTGCAGATTTGTCTTTTTTCAAGCATCTTTTTTTTCCCAGCATGTGATAGTTAGGCTTTTCTGCTGCAGGTACACTGTTTTAATGCCACAACATTGCAGCGGGAATATACTATTCTTACAAACCCTATGGTCATGGGTTCTCCTGGTTCTGGGGGTATAGGCTATGGGCCTCTAGCAGTTGGTCCCAGGTGGCTGGCTTATAGTGGAAGTCCAGTTGTGGTTTCCAATTCTGGTCGTGTGAGCCCGCAACATCTGACACCTTCTGTCAGTTTTTCTGGCTTCACTTCAAATGGGAGCTTGGTTGCTCATTATGCAAAAGAATCAAGCAAGCAACTTGCTGCTGGAATTGTGACCCTGGGAGACATGGGATATAAGAGGCTGTCCAGGTATTGTTCGGAGCTCTTACCTGATTCCCATGGTTCCCTCCAATCAGGGAGTCCTAGCTGGAAAAGCAATGGAACTGTTAATGGCTATTTTCCAGATGCAGATAACATTGGAATGGTGTGTATTGTGCTTCCCCTTTTGTTTTGTTCGAAGTGCTACTAGAACCTTTCTTTTCCAAACTGTTTCTGTTTATCCTTATGTTAATTCTAAAGTAAATGTGTTTTGTTTGCTTTAATGAGTTTCTTTTTGGAGAAATGCATGATATTACTTTATAACAATGGCACGTTAAGAGTATTAACTGGCACCCCTATGCGAGTAATGTTCATTTGTTCCGAGGGATGAATTTCTGCCCAGGAATGTTATGTTAGGAAGTAGTTATGAGATGATGCTATTGTGTTTCATCTGCATGTCTTTTCTGCCTCGATTTGGATTTTCTTTAATGAACTGGTACAAGTATGATTGCTCTTGTAGAATCCCCCCTCTTATGTACTCTTTGTTTTTCAGGTTGTTGTCAGGGATATTGTCAGTAAACTTGCTATTGCCCAGTTTAGAGCACACAAGAGTCCTATCTCTGCTTTGTGCTTTGATTCTAGTGGGACCCTTTTAGTGACTGCCTCAGTCCAGGGTCATAACATTAATGTTTTCAAAATAATGCCTGGACTCCAAGGAAGCTCCTCTGCTGGTGCATCTCATATACACCTGTACAGGCTGCAACGTGGATTTACAAATGCAGTAAGACCAGAACAAATGTTCTTATTTTTTGTTTTGGATTATTGCATCATGTGCAGATAGATTTGATCTTTGTTTATCTTGTCTCTTCTGGTTTTATTTCTCAGGTTATACAGGACATCAGTTTCAGTGATGACAGCTACTGGATTATGATAAGTTCATCAAGGGGAACAAGCCATTTGTTTGCTATTAATCCCTTGGGAGGATCAATGAACTTTCAATCTTCTGAATCTGGTCACGTCATGAAAAATAGTGGATTGGGAGTAATGACCAAGCCGACTGTTCGTTGCCTGCCCAGTTTAGGTTTACATATGCATAGTCAACAGAGCCTTTGTGCATCTGGCCCCCCACTCACACTATCTGCTGTCAGCAGAATAAGAAATGGAAATAATGGTTGGAGAGGCACTGTAACTGGTGCTGCAGTGGCTGCTACAGGCCGACAGGGTTACCTTTCCGGTGCTATTGCTTCATCTTTTCACAAATGCAAAGGCAGTAATGATATGTATGTGGATGGAGCGTCTTTCAAGTCAAAGTACCATCTTCTAGTTTTCTCTCCTTCTGGTTCTATGATACAATATGCATTGAGGATATCAGCTGGTGTAGATTCAATGGCAATTTCATCTGGACTTAATGCAACTTATGAATCAGCTGCGGAAAATGATGGAAGGTTAGTAGTTGAGGCAATGCAGAAGTGGAATGTATGTCAGAAACAAAATCGAAGAGACCGAGTGGATAATGCTGATATATATGGTGAGAATGGGAATTCTGATAGCAACAAGATACATCCCGAAGGCATAAAGAAAGGAAATAGTATATATCCTGAAGATAGTGCAGTCACAAATGCAAAGATCAGCTCTGAGGAAAAGCATTATTTGTATATTTCTGAAGCTGAACTGCACATGCATCAACCTCGTTTCCCATTATGGGCAAAACCTGAGGTATTTTAAAAAACTGTTAATAAAAAACATGCACATTTTAATTTGTGTCTGAAATGCTGTCAATTGCTTGCCAGATATACTTCCAATCAATGATGACAGAGGGGATAAAAGTGGATGATGCAGATGCATTGCAAGGGGAAATTGAGATTGAAAGAATTCCAACTCGCATGATTGAAGCAAGGTCAAAGGACCTGGTCCCACTTTTTGATTATCTTCAAACACCAAAATTTCTACATACAAGGTAGGCATAAAAGTTTTGTATGCATTTACTTTTCTGATTATGTTGAAGTCTTCAACTTTATTTGAATAAGACTTGTTAGCCCCTCCAAAATGGAAAAATCCCTCAGGTTTAAAAAGCGTCAAAAGAATTTGGCCTTTTACAGATTGGAGTTCAATTCTGTATGCAGAAGGCTCTTGTTTCCTACCAAAATATATTTGTTTCTCAGCAGAAAATTTTATATTTTTGCTGATATCAATGTTCTCTTTTTTTTACCCAGTATAGTTTGTTTTGAAATGATCCTACCTTATGTGACTTAATCTGTAGAAAGAAAAAAAATTGTTACTGTGCCGATCAAGTGTTTTTTGATTATTGTTTTTTCACCTGATTACACTCTTTATTTAATTCCTCAGAAGATGGCCTCAAAGTTGATCAAAAGTGATTTTAGATTCGTAGTGTAGATGTATATTCTATTTTATGGTCAAACAAATTCATTTCCTCAAATGCTATTAGGTTGATTGGGGATAAAAACATTTTGATTTTTGGCAGCATATATTTTTGTGGGCTGATCAGATTGGAGCATTTATTGAGGGATGATTGAATCATGAAATCCGTGACTAAGGAAAACTTTGTTTAATTTTTTGGGTACTGCAAGCGGCTAAAGTTTTAGAAGTTGCAGGTTACTGAAACATCTTTATTGGAGTCCACATCATTGATTTATTTATTATTTATTATTTCCTGTTTTTCCTTTCATAATTTTTTATGTGCAACAGTGAGAACTCATATTGATTATCATGCAAATATAATTTCTATCACTTACAGGGTTCCTTCCTTAGATAGCAATAGTAATGGGCGTCTGCAGCATCAAAGTTATGGGCCATCTGAAAATGGCGGGCTTTCTTGCAGGAGCAGCTCTGGCTCCCTTGACTCCATGACTGAGAATGGTGCTGTAGTGGCTGAACTTCACAATGGTGTTGAAGAAACTGAGTGGAATGGTCCTAGGATGCCAGTAGAAACTAGGGGCATTGTAAATAGCAACGGCAGCCCTAAAACTAATTCTCGGCTTGAGGTTGTAAATAATAGAGAGAGCTCAAGAACGGAGGCCCAGCTCAAGTTTGTAAATAATAACAATGAAGGTCTGAAAATGGAGAATCAATTTGAAAATGAAGGTGATGAATTTGATTAGAGGTAATTTTCTACCCTTGAAATCCCTTTAGTTCATCAAAACGAGTGCGTTGAGATTGATCATGCTGTCAGACACTAACGTGCAAATTTCCTTCTCCTATTTTTTCCTTTCAGGTGTGCAGTTATTCTTTTATTATGTGGAAGGTTCATTAACCATGTTAAATATTGTGGACAAGAGTGAGGCTTAGGTGGTTTGACTGTGAAGCGGAATTGTGGATTACTGCTACTATGTTACTGGGGTTTCGTACTTTTGTTCACTTTGTAAATAACCGACGAATATTCCCACCAATCCGTTGGGATATGTAAATAATAGCGTAACTTCATAACTTTTAATTCCTTAAACAGGTTACTTACCACGCCGCTCCGCAGCTTGGATCAAAGATCTTTTTAACCAAAAAACGTAATAGGAATTTTTTTGATATTATTATTAAACATAAAGGCAATCGACTGCATCCAGCCTTACATGAAGAACTGAAAGGTTTGTTGCAGTCTTGTATCAAGACTGGTGTTTCTCGTGGTGCCGCCGCAACTAGGATTGTTGTTGTCTCAGTCGCTGCTGCTTTTTTGCTTGATCTGGTACTATGCTTTGCATCCACCACTATTGGCCAAGGTGTTATTTTTAACTTTTTATAAAATCAAAAAATAGATTAATTCTGGCCATCTTGTCTAACCCGTAATCCAAAACTTGCTTTTTTTTACGAGTAAGTATGGTGTCGTCAGGTTCATTCATTATAGTAACAATTGAAAAAATAGGTATAATGTCACCGGTCGTGGTTTTATCTCTGGTAAGGTATCATTTAGGAGTGAATTTCAACTTGATTTTTTTAAAAATTTGATTTTTTTTTGTTTTAAAATAATTGTTTTAGTTTTTTTTATTTTTTTGATATGTTGATGTTTAAATATATTTTTAAAAATAAAAAAAATATTATTTTGATATTTTTGCAAATTTGTTTTTTTTAAATAAACCCTACTAAACTTTCAAATACCCTGTGAATCTTTAAAGCACTCAGTTTGAACTATTAAACCTGGTGCTACAGATTCTTGTGATCCCCCTATTCTTTTCAATTCATAATTATCTCATATTGATATATAACGTCAATTGTGTACCTACTTTAGTTGATTTGACTGCTATTTTATCACTGTAACCAACATCATTAGTTCCAACCTTATCCAATAATCTTATTTGAATGCCTCGCATAACCGAGGAATCAGTATTAATGTATCCATGTTTCTGCCTTTTTTTGAAATCTCAACAATTAAAAAAGAGGGACTATATTATTTTAATAGCATCTTTTCAGGAAAGTGTTTGTCTACCATATGCATGCTCTCATCATCATCTAGAAAGCAGACATGGTTGTGGCATCGTTGTTTTGGGACATGCATGTATTTATGATCTGTTTCTAGTCGTGTGCTTACCTTCAAAACATCATTGGGTTGTCTCTCTTATATACATCATCTGATATTACTGCCTCGAGCTTTTGGTTGTGTTTTCTTTGTTCACTTTCCAAAATATTAGCGTACTAAGCTTGATCCATGTGCATTAAAGTGTGTTTTTTGTTGGCTATGTATTTCATCAAAAGGGGTATAAGATGTTTTTTGTCACAGAGAAAATATGCTATGGACTTGTTAAAAGAAGCTGACATGCTCTGGTGTCAATCTTCAAGTATGCCTATTGAACAAAACCATGACTTGAAAGAACTTGCAGATCAAGTACCTACTGATAAGGGAAGATATCAAAGGTTGGTTGGTCGATTAATCTATTTTTCACATATAAGACACCATAATTAAAGGAATAATATATCAGAAAATACTATACACTAATTTACTTGTAAATTGTTAATTTTTAGCTATAAAATAAAGAAATCAACGTGATATTCATAACATGTTTATATTCTTACATGGGTTTTTATTCTTATCCGAGCAGAACACAAGCAAAAAGATTGTACAGACATGGTCTTTGTTCTCTCAGGTTCTCCAAGGATAGAGGACCTGCCTGCATGCATGTTCTGTTTGCGTTTTGCAGGCATATCTGGCGAATTTCCTGCTTGCTTGTCAGTATCAGAGATTCGTCATCAGCTTGCTAGTTCATAAATCGATTATATTGTGAATATATCATATCAATCACGCCCTAAGTAATCTGATTGCTATTCCCTACAATACTGATCTGCTTGATTTGTTACTGGAGAAGAATAGTTTCCTGTTCTTACACACCAGATACTGTCCAAAACGAGGAGTCATTTTCCATTTAGAAGCCCTGTGATGTCGAAGTCCAAACTCCCTTCAACATGGTACAGAGCAAAAAAACTTCATTTGTTGGCAAAGTTAAGTGGCACCAAACAACAAACCTTCTAGTTATATATATATATTTTATCAAACCCTTCCTCTCAACTTCCCTCCTTCAGTGCCAAGCCAAAGTACTCCAAACCCTTCAAAGCCTCTTCTAAGTCCCATGTCTCTTTCTCCTTAACAACCCTCTTCGATCTTTCTCTTGTATATTAAAACATTCAAAAAACAAGTCTAAACACACACACACACACACACGTCTAGCCCAATTGCTAAGCAACTTTAATTAGGTGACTGATAGAAACCTCCTTAAATTAACTCCTACCAAATCCTTCCTCTTACAGCCGAGTTCTTGCAATTCTACTCATCAGTTCTTCTTTGAGTGCGACTGCCAAATGATGAAATAACCAACCAAGAAAAGACAACAAGAAACTGCTCTACTTTTGGGGTTGATATTACTTCTTGTTTCTTGGTTTTGCTGTATTTTAGGTGTTTGGTTTGAAATAAAATGCAGCTTCATATATCACCGAGTTTGAGGCATGTAACAGTACTTCCAGGAAATGGTGTTAGAGAATTTATCAAAGTGAAGGTTAGAGCAAGAAGAGTTTCGTATCGAATGCTCTTCTACTCTCTCTTGTTCTTCACATTTCTTCTTCGGTTTGTGTTCCTTTTGTCCACCGCTGACACCATTGATGCAGAAACCAAGTGCTCTACACTAGGTACATTTTCAATATTAGTATATTGCATTAATTTCTTTTCGGTTCTTCTTGTCATGTCTTTTAGTAGATTTTCAAAATGCAGATTGCTTGCGTTGATTGATGATATAGTTAAGGATTTAAGATTAATGTTTCTCCAAAGCTAGAGATTAATGAATCTTAAGATATAGCTTCAAATTATGAACAATTGTTTTTCAAAGATTGATACAGAACAACCAATGACTGGCCTGTTACGTATAGAATAGGAGGCAATGGCGTTTTAATTTTAGTTTCTTTATTTAATAATAGCATTGAATCAAAATGTCAATGGGAAATGAGTTGGCTATCGAAGAAAAAAAACACACACACACACACATATATTTTATCCAAAAGAAATTAAGGATCAAGAATCATGGAATGAATTAGATTAAAAAAGAAAAATACAAGGATAAACTTGGAAATGAATTAAATTAAAGAAAGGCTGATGAGAAAATATGTTACTTTTTGGGGACCAAATGCATGGCTGTTATGAAAAAAAATAGAAACTTAAGGACCAAATTAGAAGATATTAATCCTTCGGGGCACCAAAGCATAAGGTAGTTCTGAACCTGTCAAGCACTCTTGCCCCAACATCAGGCTATTTCATTGACAATTATCATTAATAAAACGACCATATATAGCTAGTCAATTGTTAGCACATCAACAGATCTGAGAAGGAAAGATTCAACCATTTGATACATTCACCAATGGTTGGTGTGAAACCACCCTCTGCCCTTAAGAGGCTGCCTTAATATTTTAATATTTATTGTGTGTTTGGTGTTGTAGTA
>Ga0325404_1002358_pt1 | contig 20210 bp, 8 predicted proteins | sample PopdelMetagenome_18_FD_205664 | JGI IMG/M metagenome (GOLD analysis project Ga0325404, IMG submission 205664) | Populus deltoides microbial communities from Bellville, Georgia, United States - Xylem-Control-R1 | ecosystem: Host-associated > Plants > Phyllosphere > Stem > Wood/Secondary xylem... | reverse complement strand
ACATAATTTATGAACAAATAATTAATTTTTTATTATTTAATTTCAGGTTCACAAACATTGAGGCTGCCAGGACAATTACAATGGCGATGAAATCGTCGATGGAGATTCCATTGTTTCAATGGAGTCATGTCTCCAGACATCCTCAGTGGAGACCTAATATCGATGCCTGGTTTCGGCGATTTCAGGTAGGTGTTAATTTTTAATTTTCAATTTATTTTTAATAAATATTTTTTGTAATTTTATATCTTGTACTCTTTTCATTTTCAATGAATTATTTATATATACAGAATAAATTTGAGTGGGATAGCGCGGACAACAATGTTGTCAGGAGAGTATGGGAGAATCACGCGGCAACTAGGTAAAATAAAAAATAATATTTATTTTTGATTTATAATTTTATGTTCTAAATTCTAATTAGTTACTATGGATGTAGGTTGCGTGATTTTTGGTACGACACTCAAAAAAAGGCAAAAAGATATACGAGGGACAACGGTCTAGAAGGCAGGAATGAGGTGGCAGTTTGGCGGGAATTTAAACCGCCATTCATCTCGGGAGATATATGGGTGGCATATATTGAGCACGTGACATCTGAGCGGTTCTCACGGTGCTCACAATCCGGAGCCATCAACCGGAACCGGGAAATTCATGGTTCGGTGACCACGCACACCGACGGCTCTGTCCCGTTCAGCGCACATGCGAAGCAGATGGCAAGATTATTTTAAATGAAATATATCATTAATTAATTTGTTGTTGCTTATAAATATATTTCACTTGCAATCTTTTTTTCCTTACAGGCTACGTCTCTTGGACGTGAGCCGAGTCCAATGGAGCTATTTATATAAACGCACGTGCGGAGTCAAGACCGCCAAAAGGGGGTGCAGCAATACGTGGACAACCGTGCTCAGCATTTTATGGTATGTTCGATCAATCAAATTATTTTGTAAGTTATTATTTTCTTGAATTGAATATGATGATTTTTTAAAAAAAAAATCAGGAGACCTATAATAGCCGGTTGAGAGAGAGATATGGGGACGATCCTTTGACCCAACCAGATTTCGATCCAGATTTATGGATGGAGGTCGGATTGTCTGGTGGACCCGATAAAAATCAGGTCTACGGGCTCTCCAACACGACGGCTGATAAATTATGATCGGCCCGTAGTGTCTCAACCGTTGGGAGCTCTCCATCAATATCGAGCACCCAGTCAGAGGAGTTTTTAGCCTTGAAACAACAATATGAACACCTCTCAACGGATTATGCTCAGCTCCATCAAATGGACATGGAGATTAGATCAAAGATGGGTGATGATCCATGTGCTGCTTCTTTTTGGCCGTACAGTCCCAGCAACAACCAGCCTCCTCCTCCTCCTCTAGCTCCGCCGCTATTTTAATTAGTTTAATTTTTTAAAAAAACATTAAATTTGTAATGAATATTTCGATGAATATTATTTAACATTAATTTTACATTTTTAATGTCTAATGAAAATTTATTTGGTTATAAGTTTTTCAATTGTTAATAAATAATTTTTTAAAAAATATTTTAAATTTATACCGAAAGTATTGTAGTATCGTTTACAATATTTACGGTCGTGCCACAATTGCCGACGGAATCACTGACGACAATCACCGACAGACATAACCGACAGAATAGTTCTGTCGGTATTTCACAGAGAGTTGGAAAAAAATTACGGGCCTGTGCCACAATTACCGACGGAATCACAGACGACAATCGCCGACGGACATTACTGACGGAATATTTCCGTCGGTATTTCACAAAGAGTTGGAAAAAAATTACGGGCCTTTGCCACCATTACCGACAGAATCACCGACGGAATTACCGTTGAATGTTACAGACGGAATATTCCATCGGTAACTTGGTGGCGGGAATTTATTTTTGTTTGGCGCTCTTATCCGTCTATATGTCCGTCAGAAATTTCGTTGGTATTTTTGTTTTTTTATTACCGACAGAAATGGCAATGGAATTAGAATTACCGACGCTCATGACTCCGAGGGATTTGTTTCGTCGGAGATACCGTCGATAATAATTTTACCGACGGTTTGTGTTCCTTATACCGACAAAATTAATCCGTTGGTAAAACTGTATAATGGCGTAGTGTAAATCCTCAGAGTTCAAAAAGGTTATTGGTTATGAATTTCTTCAATTTAGCCCTTAATTAACCCCAAAATTTTGATTTTCTTACAATTTTACTCCTGAGTTGAATCAATTAACTCTGTAAAAAATTAATTTTGTCCTCTAAAATTCTAATTTTCTCAATTAAACCCAAAATATTAGGCCCCCAAAATTATTTTTTCACCAATAAGTCCCTTATAAAATTTCTTCTTTTAAAATGATTATTTTACCCGATCGGAAGTATACTAAATCATTAGTTACCACTTTGCGTACTTATTTTATTATTTTATTTCATTTGAAATTTAAGTTGATTTACTAGGGATTTTTATCCCACATTATGACAATTCTCCCTTTTAATCTACCATTTTAAAAAAAAAAATTACCCTATTTACCACTAATTTACCATTTTTTAGGTTGAGGGTTTACAATGCGGGTTAGATTAGTTTTTTTTTTTTAACATAAAAATATATAAGTGTTGCTAACATGTTCTCTAGTATAAAAAAAATACGTGGAGGATAATTTGATGTGACCCAATCAACTTCATGGGTCCAAAGACAACTAAACAACTGTTAAAAATATATATAGTTTGACTAAAAAGATTTCAAGATGATATCTTTTTTAAAATATTGATACAAAAATATATTGGATTGACCTAAATCAACCCAGGTTAATCTACCAAATCCTCAACTTGAAACATGTGACTGTGATAACTCCATAGGAAGCAAATTAAAAAAAATATATAAAACTTAATTCTCAATTAATCCAATGTTGAAATATAGAATTAAAAATTCAATTAAAAAAAGACCAAAACACTAACAATACGAAATCAACCCAAGTCAACCTATCAAAACTCACAATCTAGGTTATCTGATTAAGATAACTCCATAAAAAATAAATTGAAATAAATTATGAAATTTAATTATCAATTGAGCTGTGTTGATTAATTTTTCTTAATTAAATAAAATTTAAAATTTTATATTCTATCAATTTTTTATTGTATTTTGTTTTTGAGAGTTTTTGAATACAACAAACCACGTTAATTTGGGTACATGCTGCGTTCATTTGTAAAGAGGGTGTCCTATTTCAGAGGTTAGTGCCTATTCTCAAGACTCCACAAATATTAATGTATCGCCATAACCAACAACAATATCGTGGTATAATTACGAATTTGGCCCCAACCGTGAGCTGAATTACCCCACTCCCCAACCACATGATTCATTAAATATCCAGTACGATCAGGCCGTCCCTCCAGCTGTGTGCCAAATTACAAGGGAGCAGAGGAAATGAGAACACGTTGAATTCTCATCTTTCGGTCAGGAGTGGCGCGTCTGGTTGTGACAGAAATATCAATGTGTAAAGTAGCTAGTAATGAAGATTGATTAAGAACTTCAACTGTATATCTTTGGCCTTCATTCAGGCTATATAAGCAGGTGAATGCGTACAGATTTCGCAGTTACAAGTGATAGATATACAACATTGGTTGAGTCTTGTAGAGAAATTCAAAGAGAGAAAGACAAGAAACTTGATACTCCCTTCTTTAATCTCTCTCCCTCTCTCCTAAACTCTTCATTAAGGGAAGGGTTGCTTCATCTGGGACTTGTGTTTTTTCTTCATTTGTGGTGTAGCTGGGGCTATAAGTATTGGGACTTGTATCCTTTTCTTTTCCGACAAGATAAAGCTGCTTACAGCAGCAAAAGAGAGATATATACTACTTTAGAAACTAAAGAAGAAATAGACGAAAACCGTTGAAGATCAATTGCTTTACGGGGAAAATGGTACCTGCTTTGTCAGCCTGGCCTTGGGAGAACTTGGGCATTTATAAGGTATAGGAACTTTCACATGTCCTTGATCATCCATTTCTTTTGCTCAAGAATTTTATTAGGTATTACAAATGTATGTATTTTTTTTAGTTTGTTGATATGCTTCTTTTCTCCCTCATGTGTCTTTTGTATGAAGTATCTGCTATATGGACCTCTTCTTGCAAAAGTGCTGTATACGAGGATTCTAGAGGGTTCCTTCAAGGATGATTGGTGCCTCCACATATTGATTATCTGTGTTGCTAGATCATCTCTTCATCAACTGTGGAGTACTTACGTTAACATGCTTTTCCTGACATGTAATCGCCGGATAAATCAACACGGCTATGATTTCAAGCAGATAGACAAAGAGTGGGATTGGTATATAACTAAGCTTCTCTTCTTATCTGTGTTTCAAACAGGAGGGTTCTTCTTATATTAATCATTTAGATTTGGCATATTCATAATGATAGCTGCTTCTCTTTTTGTTGGTTATTTTTGCAGGGATAACTTCATACTTCTTCAAGCTCTCATTGCGTCCATGGCATGTTACATCGACCCACCATTTATTGAAAATGTTCCTCTATGGAACGCAAAAGGTTTTATTATCATTTTGTCACTCCATGTGGGGATTTCAGAGCCCCTATACTACTGGGTGCATAGATGCTTTCATGAAAGTTATCTCTTTAATCAGTACCATTCAATCCACCACTCTTCTCCAGTACTACACCCTTTTACAGGTAAAAACAAAGCAAATATTCACGTATGCATGTGGACAGAATTTCTCCTCCTCCAACTTGATAATTAAGATATTTAATCTTTTGTAATGCAGGTGCAACTGCAACTTTTTTGGAGCATCTTGCTCTAACCACAGTCATTGGACTTCCAATAATTGGGTCTTGTATGCTGGGAAATGGATCAAGAATCATGATTTATGGGTATCTCTTGGTGTTCGATTTTCTTAGATGCTTGGGGCATTGCAATGTGGAAGTTGTTCCTCATCAATTGTTTGACACTCTTCCCTCTCTTAGATATCTTCTCTACACTCCAACGTAAGTACTCATATTTGCTATTCATTTAAAAAGTAGTACTAATATTTGCTCTCACACTTTCGCGGAGATGCCATAACATATGGTTTTTTGTTTTTTTGTTTTTTTCTTCTCTCTAGTATGTTATATTAAATACCATAATATCGTGTTTACCTAGGCTTCGATCTATTACTTAGTGCTTGCATTTTTCAAACAAATTAGGTGACTTAATAGAATTTGTTTTTGAATTAATGTACTTAACTATAATTTCTCTTAAATTATCAATTAATGTATATAGTTTTCTAGTGAAAGTAATAAGGGTATTTATAGATATAATTGGGTCGGGTTTGAGTTTATAATTATATCAAATTTAATTTATGATATTTTATAAATTATAAATTCGACCCATTTAATTTTTTATTTGGACCTGAGTGAATTGAATATATTAGGTTGAGCTAAAGTTTTTGTGGATATTACATATATTCATGGTTAAGTTTACATTACTAATTTTCATGGGTCTGTATATACAACATGCATTATAGGTATCATAACAACCCCAGGTCTAATTTTCATACTTTATATCACCACTAAATCCAAGTTGCCTCCTTCATTCCATCTATCAAAGAGACAAACTATTTTTTATTACATTAAAGAAATCTAATACAGCCTACTAACAATAATCCACTACAAGATTTAACAGTTTTACCGACGGAATTTTTCCGTCAGTGTAAGACACATATTCCATCGGTAATTATATTACCGACGAAATCAAAGACGGAAATGATCCGTCAGTGAATTGTTCGTCGGTAATATTTTGTCCATCGGTAAATCCGTTGGTAATAGAATTACCGATGGATTTACTGACGGAACAATCGCGTCGGTAATAATTTTTTTATTACCAAAGGAAGTACCGACGGAAGTTCCTTCGGTAATTATTGAAAAAATTTTTTAAAAAATTCATTTTATAAAATTATAAAATAATTAAATTAACATAAATTAACACTGTATAATATATACTCAAAATGCTTGGAAAAAAGAATAATAAAATCAATTCAAACAAATTTGCAACAAATAAATAAAATAAAAAAAATAAATTCAACTAAAAAAATTCATATGAAAAAAATGAAGTTGCAATTGCTAAAAATTTAAAAATCCTATAAATAAATCTACTAAAAATTGATCTCATATGAAAAAAAAATCTCACAACAACATTTATACAATTATTAAGAACAAAAACAATTAAAAATAAAATAAAGAACAAATATAGTGAAAAAAATCATGTAAAAAGAAGAAAAAAGAAAAATCTTACCTTAATGTAGTTGCAAGTGAAGCTAAGGAAAGAAAAAAAAATTTCATTAAGCATATTAATTAAAAAAAACTAAGAGGATAAAAGAAGAAAGAAGAAGAAGACATACCCAAAGCATGGAGGAAAAGAGAAGGAGATGAGAAGAGAAAAGAAGAGAAAGAAATAGATAAGAAATGATGTTTTTTACATAAAGTGAAGAAGAAGAAGAAGTAGAAGAACAAGAACAAGAATAATAATAATAAGAAACGGGTCTGTCTCTTGTGAAATAAAGGCATTCAGGCTTTTTATTGGGACGCTTTACCGACAGATAATTAAATATTAATATTTTTTAATTATTCCGTCGGTAATTCTATCGGTAATATTTAATTTAAATTTTCAATTTCGTAAAATTTTTTCAGAAATCGCCAAAAAATTACCGATGATTTTTTAATCCATTGGTGATTCCATCTGTAATATTTAAATGAAAATTTTAAATTAATTGATTTTTTTCAGAAAACCGCCAAATAACACCGACGACTTTTCAATCTGTCGGTGATTTACTCTCTGGAAAATACCGACGGAATATTCCGTCGGTGATTCCCTTTGTAATTAACATGATGAACAGTGTTCACAATTTACCAACAAATTTACTGACGGAATTACCGACGGAAATATTCCGTTGGTAAAAATGACATGTCATCATTTTTTTTGCTTTGTTTTAATTTTTTTCCCATGGTAATTCCCTTGGTATATACCGAGGGAATATTTCCGTTGATAAAATCCCTCAGAAATTTACCGACGGAAATATTCCCTCGGTATTTCCGTTTGTATTTATCAATTTTCTGGTAGTGATCATGGAGTATAAACATTTCTAAATAAAATAAAAATAAATGTTTAATCTACAAACTATCAAATATAAAGATAAAAAAAGTATAGAGCATATTAGTTAGGTCAGGTTAATCAGGTTTTAAAAACCCCAACTCGCTAACTGATCTATGATATCTATTTTTTAGATTTTTTATTTACTATCATTTATAATATCCATATTATTCGATTTTGATTAGCTAACTCAAGTTAAATAATATCAATATTATAGATGAATCAGTTTTTCTTAACACCTAATAACAAATCAAAATATAAATTAAGTAAAATATTAAACCGCATGGCACATTTTATTTTTTGCATTTATTGACACAAATAGTTGTCATAGGCTTTTTAATTTATAATTAATATTTTTTTAAAAAAATAAATTTAAAAAACTTACATATTTATTTTTTATTTTTGACTAAAACATTTTATCAAACACGAAATGAAGCGATGTTCACATAAATAATATTTAGCCACGTCATATCTCGTTTCAAAAAAAAAAAACACATTGTCCCGTCTCTTTGCATACCTTCATGTCATTCCAGTGTGCCAATGATCAGTGGCATGGCGAAAGAGTACGGTAGGGTGAGAAAATAAGTGCAATGTCCCATTACACCATCCAACCCAAATATCTTCATTTCTTAGACAAAATCCCGAAATATAGGTGTTATTATTTGAACAATTTTTTTTTCTAAAAATATTCTTATATTGATGAGTGATAACTTGTTTGGTGGTGATACAGATACCACAGCCTCCACCACACAGACATGGGCACCAACTTCTGCCTGTTTATGCCATTCTTTGATGCAATATGGAAGACACTTAATAGTAACTCGTGGGAATTACACAAGAAAACAAGCACGAATGCAGGTAACCCCCAAACAATAGTAATGCCATTATTGGGTATCAAATTGTGCCTAAAAATATATACACTGCTTCAGTAACTGTAGCCATGAGCAATGTTACCACACGCCTCCATAAATTTGATGGAATCCTCTCGCCAAAAAATACACCTCAAAGTGTTGTAGACGGTGGCGCACAGGCACAGGCACGGTGACAACGATTTTGTGGAAGGCACTTGGTTATGGAAATTGTAGAATTTAAAGACTTTTATTAATCAGTCTGTAAAACTGAACAGTGCCCCATTTAAGTTATTTTGGGAAAAGCTGATTTGCCTCCTTTTGCCAATCTGATCATATATAATTTCGGGACTGTTTTAATATACAGTACAGCAAATCATCTTCTTCTTTTTTCTTAATTCTTACATTTTTTTTCTCAGAGTTGAAGCATAAACAAATCTAGACATTTTGACTAATATGATTTGCGGTCATGCAGGAAAATACAGGAGGAATATACCTGATTTCGTTTTCTTAGGTCATGTGGTGGATATAACATCTTCAATACATGCCCCATTTGTTATACGATCTTTTGCTTCCATGCCTTATACGACAAGGCTTTTTTTGCTGGCTTACTGGCCTCTGGCATTTATTGTTATGCTTATGATGTGGGCATGGTCTAAGACCTTCTTAATCTCTTTCTATAATCTCAGAGGCAGGTTGCATGAAACATGGAGTGTTCCTAGATTCGGCTTTCAGGTTAATTTTCTTCAAGTTTTTGGCCTTGCATTTTCTTGCTATAACACACATTGTTGAAGCTTGCTAGGAAATTTATTATGCATTAACTAATAGTTTTGTTTTTGCAGTATTTCTTGCCATTTGCTAAAGAGGGTATCAATAAGCACATAGAAGAGGCCATTCTTACTGCTAACAGGCTCGGGGTCAAGGTCATTAGCCTCGCTGCATTGAACAAGGTTGGTACTGTACTTGTGCTATAAATTTTGTCCTCGCCACATTGCACTTGTTCTGATCAAAATAAAAGAAAAAACAAAAAGCACAAAAGTCGTAGTTTTGGTGCTTTCTGACTGTGGTGGTCGAAGGAAATAATACTAGCATCAACCATGTTCTGCAATAAAAAAATACATACTGGAATGGGACCTATCAGTCTATCACTTTTTTGAACTTTTTGCAGTCCCGTTAATGCAGTGCCTCATGGTCTCCATTAAACTTGAAGATTTATTTTTTAATTATTTTGGAAACATACTGTGCGTAATGATCCTCTCCTAAGAGTTCAGATGAAGTGGTCTGAAATTAGAGTAGCTAGTTACCATGCTGAAATAGATATGGTAAGCAGAATCTTTATGAGGAGAAGAACTGTATTAGTATCTTTTATGGATTTTTTTCCTGTCCTAATGTTCTTGAAATAGAACTATTTCGTCAAAAAGAACCTTTTCTTATAATAAACTGCAGGTGTTAAATGATTCCCAAGCTCGTCGATCAGGACCCATTAGTCATATTTGTTACTGTTTGCGTTCCAAATGGTTGAAACCACACCGTCATTAATTAGTGAATAATCACAATCTTCGGTACAACTACTGTAACTTGCAGTTTCGCTTTCTTTGTTTATAAAAAAAATAATTTAAAATAAAAATTCAAAAATTTTCAATAAGGCAAATTACTCAGTTTGTTTCCAAGTATCCCATCACATAAATTGAGGTTTTAATCTTGTACTCTAAGCCCACCTGTGTACTTGCCAGCTTTTGGAAGCACCATGATGGGTGTTCACTATAGATGATGATTCAATGCCAAAATTGAACTATATATTTATTCAAGTTAAAAGCAACTTTTCCCCAAAAATATTATGCAGAATGAAGCTCTGAATGGTGGTGGTACGCTGTTTGTGAACAAGCATCCAAACCTTAAAGTCCGAGTTGTTCATGGAAATACCTTAACTGCTGCAGTAATTCTCAATGAAATCCGTGAGGACGTGAAAGAAGTGTTCTTAACAGGAGCAACTTCCAAACTTGGAAGGGCAATTGCCCTCTACCTTTGCCGAAGGAGTGTAAGAGTCCTGGTAAGCGTTGCTACATCAATCTTTATCAGACAGAGTATCAAGCTTGACTTTTCATTCTGCTTAACAAAACTCAATAAATAAACGCTTAAACTCAAAAACTATATAATGTCTCCTCAGTCTTCTGATGGATGTGCAGATAATTCATCTTTATTTCTTGGGTTGTATTAAGGTATGCATCCATCTTTGATTTTATCGGTGAAAATTAATACTGCAGATGCTGACTTCGTCGAAAGAGAGATTTCAAAAAGTTCAAAAGGAGGCCCCACTTGAATATCAAAGCTATCTGGTACAAGTCACCAAGTACCAAGCAGCTCGTGGTTGCAAGGTACTGTGCCCAAAAACTATGAATTTGTAATGTGCAACATGCTTTTCTACCGTGTTTTATGTTACAAATAAATTTTTAAATAAAAAAATTAAGTTTTGATTATTTAAAATCTTAGCAAATCAGACAAGAATTCGTTTAATTTTTTTCTTAAAAAATTTTAGAACAAACAACATGTTTTTCACCAAGTTATAAACAAAAATAATTAAGGGCTGAATCATCGGGTGCTTAACAAGGTAGGCCTACTTTTAAACCCAGACAAAATAAGTCAGACGGGTTAGCTTGGCTGGCTAGCCTAACAACATCCGACTTTTATTTTTTTCTCTAACTTTTTTTAAATTGATTTTTTTATGATTTTTTGTTTATTTTTTTTAATTTATATTTAAATTAGTTTTTTTTTTAGAGTCTCTTTTAAATAATAATTATATTTTTAGTAATGCATTTAAATTTGAAGAGTTTTTTTATTTATTTATATTTTTTTATCTTTTGTATGGATTAATTTTATTTTTTAAAATAAAAAATATTATTTTCAGATAATATTTCTAATATGTGCAGCTTTGCATGATATTTATTTTTCCTTTTATTTTATTTAATCAATTTAATTTGTATTTCTATTTTTATTATCATTTTTTTAAATTAAAAAATTATTTTAATAAACAAATTTAATAACCACAAGCAAGTAAATATCTCATTTTTCAAGATTAAATATCTTAATCTATAATTGTCTCTTGATTTTTCAAATTTTATTTAGATATATCATTAATGATTATTTATTTATTTATTTATTCAAACATATAATTCTTGATTTATTTGATTATATATATATATATATATGTATGTATGTATAAAAAAATTATTTGAATTTAGATTTTTTAAACCACAGAAATGTGTTAAAAGAAATTTGTATATATAATTTTGTTTTTAAAAAAATAAAAATATCTCACGTAACTAATAGGAATACTATATATTGAATTGGGTGGTTCTATTTGTTCAAAATATTATTTGTGAATTTTGAATGTGACGGGGTCGTATTGGAACCAATGGTAGACCTGGATCGTGGGCAAGTGGATCAAACCAGGGGAGCAAAGTTGCGCCCCCACAGGGACACATTTCCATCAATTTGTGGTGCCCCCCATTTTGTCCTTAAGAAGAGACTGCACATACGGTGATCTTGCAGCCATGAGACTACCTGATGATGTTCAAGGGCTTGGAAATTGCGAGGTAAATAATTATTTTGATATATTTTTAAATAAAATATATTTTAAAAAATAGTTGTTATGACACTTTCAAACAAATATTTTTTTAATTATTGATCATCACTGTAGATCTAAAGGAATTAAAAAAAGAAAAGAAAAAGAGACTCATAAAAATTAAATTTTGAGTTAAAAAAGGATTCCATGTTGCGACGGCGACGAGCTAACTTGCTCAAAGTGTATGATTAATAAGTATATGTGTGTTCTGGTGGGTGTTTTAACAGTACACCATGGACAGAGGAGAAGTCCACGCATGCCATGCAGGCGGTGTGGTTCACCTGCTAGAAGGCTGGGCTCACCATGAAGTGGGGGCAATTGATGTTGACAGAATCGATCTGGTTTGGAATGCTGCATTGAAGCATGGCTTGAAACCGGTCTCCAACGTTGTCACCAGACAAAATTCAATGTGAATGAATGCCCTCGTACTAGGAAACAAAGGATTTGGTCGCAACGAGAAATATTCCTTTGTTTTCTTCATATTATAATTTAACTGTAACAAATAAAAGTGGTTTCAAGTCGCAATTCAAATGCGATATATATTGTGACATATATATGTGTCACACCGCAGACCCTACCATTATCTTATTCTGCTTCTAGTGGAGGTTTTATATATTCTAGTTTATTGTTCGTGTGTTTTTCAGTGAATCAATAATAATTTTTATTTTAAATATAAAAAAATATAAAGTGTGATTTTAAGTGTTTTGAATCTTGGATGGGGGAGACGGAATCAATAGTCTTGGGTCTGATTTTTTAGGTTTGTAATTTCATTAAAATAATACAAAAACATAAAAAAAATATTAATTTGAATTAAAAAGCATTTTTGAAAGTATTTTTGAAACGTAAAAACAAACATGTTTTAATAACGAAATTCAACTCAACTTGTAATGAAAAAAATTATTATCACCCAACTTTTGTACAATATAAAAAAAAGATCCCATCAATTTATTTTCTCTTTACAATATGAAAAAAAAATCAATAAAAAAAATAAAAAACATCTAAGGAGAAAAAAAAATAAAATTAGCTCGAGATCTAAAATATTTTTATTAGTGTATATGATCTTTATTATATTTTATTATATGCAAGTGTCAACTTTGTGATTCAAGGTTATATTCTTTACTTGTTGTAAAAAAAACATATTAATAACACCTACACATTAATTCTTTTACGTTGAAAAAAAAAACTATTCAACCTGCAGTTAAACGAGTTGAATAAACATGTTAGCGTTTTGTTTTTTTGCATTTAATGACACAAATAGTTGTCATAAGCTTTTTGATTTATAATTAATTTTTTTAAAAAAAATAAAATAGAAAAACTTGCATATTTAATTTTTATTTTTTACTAAAAAAATTTATCCAATATGTAATGAAGCACAGTCCACATAAATGATATTTAGCCACGTCATATCTTGTTTATAAAAAAACATAGAACCTAACGTTGAGCTATATACCTCATATACCTCAAGATTCATGCACAGACAATCTTAATTTATAGAGACCCTAATTCCATCAATATTAAAATTTAACTGTTACAAACAAAAGTGGTTTCAAGTTGCAATTCAAATGCGATATATTGTGACATATGTGTCAGACCAAAGATTCTTTAATGAGAGTAGCCAGGAACCCTACCATTATCTTATTCTTCTTCTGGTGGAGGTTTTATCTCTATTAGTATATTAGCACCGTTCCACGCGCGTAAATAATAATTTTTATTTAAAATATAAAAAAATATAAAGTAAGATTTTTAGTGTCTTTAATCAAGCAGTAAAATCAGACCTAATAGCTTTGGGTCTAACTGATTAGATGTAGTTGCGGAACTAGATCTAATATCATTTGGTGTGGCTGCGGCGACAGACCTAATATTCTTATGTCTGGCTTCTTGAGTTTGTCGTCATATTAAAATAATACAAAAAATAATAATTTGAAGTAAATAAAAAAATAATAAAATTTCAAATTTTTTTAAAAGCATTTTTAAAATGCAAAAATAAACATGTTTTAATAAGAAAATTCAACCTAATCTGAAATGACAAAATATTATCATCACCCAACTTTTATACAATATAAAAAAAGTCACATCAATTTATTTCCTCTTTACAATATGAAAAAAAAATCAATAAGAGAAAAGAAAAAAAAATTAAAGAGGGAAAAAAACAAAATTGGAAATATCTTAAAAGGAAAAAAATTAAAGGGAAAAAAATTAGTTGTTGGTGTATTGGGTGCTACTCTACTATGCGCTATTCATAGTGCTTGTCATAACTTATTTTTGGGTTATTCCCCAAATTCACTTTTTTCTCTTCCAAAAAAACAAAAAAAAATATTCGAACGAAAAGAAAATAATAATAATAATAATAATAATAATAATAATAATAATAAGCAGTGAGAAGAGGATGCCAGAACGCCCTGAAAATGACTAGAATTTGGTTAAGGAGATTAAAAAATATAAAGATTGAAGTTTAACAGTATTTTGTTGACTGGTGAGAGCTCTGTTGATAAAGGAAATTCATTTTTAGGAAGAAAAATCCAAAATCAGATGTTTATGGACTCAATTATATTTTATTCAAGGTTTAATTGAATTTATAGAGGGTTTAATTGCAAGAAAAATTGTTTTTAAGTCAATTTGAGCTTTAATTGGAAGAAATTAAAGTTCTGAGGTCGAATTATAATTTTTTAGAGTTGATTTGGTCAAATCAGGAGCTTAATTGCATAAATATTGAAGTTTGATGGCCAATTAGGAACTTGATTTAAAAAATCCAAAACCAAGGACCAAAATGAAAAGGAGCGAAAATTGAATACCTGATTTTGAATCTTACATGTTTTGGCGCCAGTTTCCATTTAAATGAAATGGTGCCTTTTGAAAAAAACGGCATTGTTTCATGCATTTCACTGTAAAAAAAAGAAGAAAAAACGGTGTCGTTTTGAACGACACCATATGTCTTCTTCTTCCCCTGGACGCGCAGAGAACAGGAGAAAAAGAAGCATTTGTCCCCTGCTTTTCTCCTCTCTCTCTTTCTCTCTTTCCTAAAACCTAGAAAAACCCGACAAAACATCCTACTTACCCGAACCTTGACCCATGGCCTACCACTAGACGAAAAAACAGAGGGGATAAGCCCCTGTGGGTGGCCTTGAGGCTGCTGCCTAGTGGCCACCTGGCCATCCCCTACCCCTGTGCCATGACTGGACAGGGTAGGAGCCCTATCTCCCCCTTTTCCTCCTTATAAATACCAGGGGAGAGAGATGAAGGGAGGGGGGGAAGAAAAAAGAAGAAGAAAAGAAAAACGGAGGAGAAGGGTTTGAGATAGCGAAAAAAAGAAAAAAAAACAAAGGTGGATAGAGAGAAAGAAGAGAGGAGAGAAACCGAACAAAACGGAGACAAACAAGGAAAAAGAACGGGGAAAGAATAGAGGGAGAGACGAGAGATCAGAAAGAGAGAGAGAACGAAGGATAGGAAGTGAAAAAGAGAGGAACAAACCGAAGAAGACGGGGAGGAAAACTAGAGGCTAGTGCCTTTGCACAGGGAAGGAAAAAAAAAACTGCAGCAGCGCCGCCTGGAACCTCCGCCACCAGCGAACACCATCGTGAGCCTCCACAGCAGCCACCGCAGGTCAATTCCCCCGCCTTTCTCTTATTCCTTCTTCTCCTTCGTTGCTTGACTTCCACTGTTCTGCAAAATGAATAGTGGAGAGTGAATTAATTCACTCTCCATTGTTTGCTTTATGTTTTTGGAGCTGAAAAGCATTAGCCCAACCCAAAATGACTGAGCTGGGTCCGGCCCAATCCAAAAACAAAACTTTCAAAAAAATATTTTTGAAAATTTGTGATTTTTTCGTGTATTTTTCTACTGAATTTCGCTTAATATTGGTTTGTATTTTTACACTGTAAAGATACAAATCCAGTTTCAAAATACCCAGTTTTCATAAAAAAGATGGAAAATTAATATATATATATATATTTGTTTTCATGCATGCGACCAAGTCTCTCAAAGCTAAAAAAATCGTATTGTATTTTCATACAACAAAAATTCAAAAAAAAAAATGTTTTAGCATGCATTTTGGCTTTAATAACGAGTTTATTAAAGTCATGAGAACTAGGCCAATATTTTAAAAATTTCCAAAAAATTATTTTGTTTTCTTTTAATATATGGGATTATAAACTTATACGTAAGATACATTTCTAATAATAAAATTAGTTTTTTTAGTTGACATAGAACGGCTAGGTTTTACTCGATGATATAAGAATCTCCTTACCAAGAAGAACTTTTCTTAAACCGTAGACAGACCAAAAATTAGAAACCATGACAAGACCTTAGATTTTTATCAGACAATTAAACAATGTAGCTTACCTTAGGTAAGACATATTTGGGGTGCTAATACCTTCCTTTTACACAACCAGTCTCCATACCCGATCTCTGAGACCAGTTAGGGTTCCTAGTGACCAAAATATTAGTGGCGACTCCAATTCCATTTTTCCACTTATAAGAGACAAGAATTCCTTGTCTCCCTATGTTTGCCAGATACCACTCAATACATTAAGGCTGGATGATTGATGCGATGCCGCACACGTGCGACAGTGCTACTGTAGAAAATATTTTATTTGAAGATGGTGATGGTGCAAATACATTTCTTGCTTTTAACTCAACTCGAACATTTTTACATTTTAAAAAAATTGTTATTAACGCAACGCGGACCAATATGCTAGCTATTATATTATTACGTAATGGTTATTTTTTAAAAAAAGCATATTGAATTAATTTTTTTAAATTGATTTTTTATATCATTACATCAAAATAATACAAAAACATCAAAAATATTAATTTGAATGAAAGAAAAAAATAAAAAAAATTCAATTTTTTTTAAATATTTTTGAAAGGCAAACACAGACATGCTTTAATAAGAAAATTCAACCTAACCTTAAATGAAAAACAATTATTATCACCCAACTTTTGTATAGTATAAAATAAGTCTCATCAATTTATTTCCTCTTTACCGTATGAAAAAAAATTAAATAAGAGAAAAGAAAAAAATCTAAAGAGGCAAAAAAATAAAATTAGAAATATCTAGAGACCCAGTCATACTCAAGATCGGTGGGTCTGGCTGAAAGCCGAACCCAACAATATTTTTTGACTAATAAACAGAAAAGACAACACCTCTCAGGTGCTATAGTGTTATCCATAGTACAAACAATCTATATCTATAATGTGGTCCATAGTGCAATGAGTTTATGTTCACAGTACTATTATTTAAAATTTATTTTTTATATTATCACATCAAAATTATAAAAAAAAATAAAAATATATATTAATTTGAAGTAAAGAAAAAAATAAAAAAATTCAAATTTTTTTAAAAGTATTTTTGAAATGCAAAAACAAACATGTTTTAATAAGAAAATTCAACCCAACCTCAAATGAAAAAAAACCTATCATCACCCAACTTTTGTATAATATAAAAAAGGTCTCATCAATTTATTTCCTCTTTACCGTATAAAAAAAATTTAAATAAGACAAAAAAAAAAGAATATCTAAAGAGGCAAAACAATAAAATTAGAAATATTTGGCGACCCAGCTAGATCCAAGATCGGTGGGTCCGGCTGAAAGCCAGATTCAACTACACTTTTTGACTAATAAACAGAAAAGACAACACTCCCAAATGTTATAGTGTCATCCATAGTGCAAACACTTTATCTCTATATTGTGGTTCACAATACTATTTTTGTAAATATTTTTTTAAGAAAAATATATTGAGATAATATTTTTTTTATTTTTTAAAATTTATTTTTTATATCATCACATCAAAAATTAAACAAAAATATCAAAAAATTTTTAATTTGAAGTATTTTTGCAAAAACAATAAAATTGGAAATATCTGGTGACCCAACCAGACCCAAGATCGGTGGGTTTGGTTGCGAGCCAGACCCAATAGTGGTGGATCTGGCAGCCAAACAGACCCAACAACACTTTTTTGACTAATAAACAGAAAAGACAACACCTCCCAGATACTACAGTGTTATTCACAATACAAACACTTTATGTCTATAATGTAGTCTACAGTGCAATAAATCTATATCGAAAGTAGCTACCCAATGTTCTTCTGATGTATTTTAAATTATAGTATACTATTGGGGTTGTTTAGGAAAACTAATAATTACCCAAAAACTAACTTGTCATTTCCCATAATTATGATAAGAAGACTAATTCTCTATAATTACATAATATTCACAAGATATATAATTACTCATTCCAACACTCTTTCGTCAAGTTACAGCTTACATATCAATCATCTCCGACTTGTGAATCAAGCTATTAAAAATGTTTCTTGAAACTGTTTTGGTGAGTACATCAATTTGCTAACTAATCCTCTAGCTAAAAAAAAAAACAAACCCTTCATAAACAATCACTACTAAGAAATGGCAAATAGAATGAAAGCTCTAATGGAAAATATTTTATTGGTACTAACCGACATAAATAGCGATAGAAAATATATGTTTGTCATTACCGATATAAATTGTGATGGAGAATGTTTCACCGGTAATTTTTTATGGAAATTAATTACAACGGTATAGAGAAAATAAAAAATTAAAAATAATTCATCAACAATTCTATTGAAAATATAACACGCTAGTATTTTCCAATAGATATTATGTTGAAAAAACTAAATGAAATAAAACTAGACAATTCCCCCCCCCCCTCACTTCTTCCTCCTATCCAAAAAAAAAAAAAAGCAACCCCCTCCTCCTATTATCTCACAAATCCAGCCACCCCAAACAACCAACTTCAACCTAAATCTATCAATAGTGTTAGTATCCCTCTCTTGGTTTTTAAAGTTTCACTACATCAACTACGCAAACCTACCCCTTTTTTTTGTAACCTTACAGACACAATTTTGAACACTTGAAATTAAACAAGCATAAATGTATAAATATTTGATTTTATTAGATATATGATTTGATACAATCTCTATTTAAAATATTCTTACAAAAGAATAAGACAATCCTCCAATTCTTCCCTTGGATTTGATATGTGGTGAATTGATTTATTTGTGAAATTAATTCAAGATTTGTGCTTTACAAGAACATGAATTTTGGCATGAATTGCGGAGCAAGATTTGGTGATTTGATATTTTAAAGAACACATTTGATTTGTGTTCAAAGTGTTGTTAAAGAACTCTTTTGGAGCATTTAGGCTTGATCCAACAAAGTTTCGCTCTTTGTAGATTTCAAGTATAGATGAAAGATGCTTTAGAGTTTTTAAAAGAGCTTCCTTGCTTGAAGAACCCGTCTTGAAAAATTGTTTGTATGTCCAAGAATTCTTCGTTTTTCATTGTCTAAGATGAGATCCTTTATTTGAAGAAATTTGTAAGGGCTCTCGGGTCCGTTCTAATGACACCTGATATTATTTATTGGTTGATTTTAATTTATAATATCTTGTATTTATGAAAAGATATTTTAAATATTTCATCCCATGTGCGAACCTTTCATTGGCCAAAAAATATATAAAGATCCATTTATTTTCCATGTCATTTATTTGAATTTTATTTCATTGTAAAAATAAAATAAAAATGAGACATGGTGAAATTTGATTGGTAGAAAATTATTGTTTCTAGAGATGCCCCTCGAGACAAGTTTATTTACAATTAAAAATAAATGGCATGTCTCGAAAATATAGTTGAGAGGGTTTTATACTTTGAATATATTTTTTTACTAAATTTAATTTGATCATATTAAATTTTCACTATAAATAAAATATTTTACTGTGAAATAAAATATAATAGTAAAAATTGAAAATTTAGAAACCAATTTTGATAGATATTTATCAAATAAAATAATAAAATCAAAGTTTAGTACCTTATTTAAAATAATTGCAAATCTTAGAACCAAATAAAATCAATCATTTTATATAAATAGTAACCAATAACTTTTATCGGCCTATAAAATTCCTTTTTCTTTTTCGAAAATAACTATTGTGAGATTTTGTTTTGCAGGTCTCACAATCCTGAATGGAATGGCGTAATGTGTTCATAATTATGGCTAACGGTTGATGAGTTATGAGATGAAATTTTTTGATTATTTTTCTCTATCGTCTTGGTTACCGTTCATTCAATTTTTTTTTTTTTTGTTGCTTTCTTCTCACTAACACATGTGACATTTAGAGTTTTTATGTTCTTAGCTTGCATAATGACAAGAGTGCTTGACTTTTCTAACCCATTCATGTATGCTTTTTTCGACAATTCTCTATCTGTTTGTTTGCTGGAAATTAATTTTTTTTATAAAATGAATTTCGATAAAGTATTTTTTAATATTTGGTAGTGTAATGAAAAATAAGTTGGAAAACACTTTCCAGTGTTTGATTATGTCATGGAAAATGAGCTGGAAAATAACTTATTAATGTTTTATTTTTCTCAAGTTTATTAAAATAATAAGGAACAAATCTTACAAATTAAAAAGTTAAATGAGAATGAAATTGAAAAAAATATATAATTTCATAAATTATCTCAAATAAAATAAATAATAATCAAAATAATAGAGATCAAATCTAAAAAATTAAAAAAATAAAAGGTGAATAAATTAAAATAATAATAATTAACATTTCATAAATTATTTCAAATAAAATAAGTAACAATCAAAAGAATAA
>Ga0325404_1002355_pt1 | contig 20221 bp, 10 predicted proteins | sample PopdelMetagenome_18_FD_205664 | JGI IMG/M metagenome (GOLD analysis project Ga0325404, IMG submission 205664) | Populus deltoides microbial communities from Bellville, Georgia, United States - Xylem-Control-R1 | ecosystem: Host-associated > Plants > Phyllosphere > Stem > Wood/Secondary xylem... | reverse complement strand
GAGGTTTTTCATAATTTCCAATTTTAAATGATAACTTTAAAGGATGAATTTACTGGCTAAGAATATTTGTTTTCTTCTATAATTTTTCTACTTTAAATTTTCGTGCTAGTATTTAAAAAAAAATCTTTTAAATAGATGTAGAGGATGTATTTTTAAAAAGATAATAATTTTAATTAGAATGCATGTTGATACGAAATTTAATTTTAATTAGTGTGTAAACAAAATGTTTTTTTTTTTTGAAATACACCAAAAATAGATGTAGATGATGTATTTAAAAAAGGGTCCAAAAATAAGATTTAATTTTAATTAGCATGTAAGTTCATCCAAATATTCTTTACCATTAAATAAACAACAAATGAATGATGATATAAAGAGTAATTTTCACAACAACTATGATTGCATGATGTATGGCATGCATCAAAGTATTTGATTTATAACTAGATTTTTCTGCTTCATTAACATGTGTTAATTCTCCTTTGAATAACATTTTTCACATAAAAGAAAATATTGCTTATTGTAACAGTGTAATAGTAATTTTAGCTTTTATATCAAAAATCTTAAAACTAGTTATTGAGCATCAAAGAATTTACACAAATTGTATTAGTTTTTATTAAATTGATCAAGAACAAATAAATTTTTGCAAGTTTTAAAAATATAGTAAAACAATCAAAATATCTTTAAAAGCAAAAGCTTTAAAATTAGTGTTAAGGGGTATTTAGGTATTTACATAATGATTTTTTTTATTATTATCATTTCAAATAAGGAGCAATTTGGTAGTTGAAAAAAATGTACATTGAAATGATCAAAATGCCTTTAAAAGTAAAAAAAAAAATTAAAAAAAAAAATTAAAACTAGTGGTAAGAGGTTTTTTTATCTTTTCATAATGGTTTTATTATTATTATCATGTCAACTCAAAAGCAATTTGGTATTTGATTATATATATATATATATATATATATATATATATATATAAAGGTATAAGTGCATGTGGCGCACTCAGTGGCATACGACACCTCCATGTCCTTTTTTTTTTGAGGCAACGAGTGTAAACAATGGTTGAGCAATTTGTTTTTGGTGGGGTTTTTTTTCTCTTCTTTTCAAAAATTACAATTTGGCTCTTTTTGTTATGGGTATTTTAACTCCAATCCTTATTCTTGTTATTTCTAATTCTTTTTATTTGGTTCTTTTGTAAAAGTTTTATTAGTTTTTAATTTTATCCTTTAATCCAAAATTATGGTATTATTTTTTTTTCCAATTTGATCCTCATTGCTTTGGTTTCCAATTTTTTTCTTGATCATTTTGTAAAAAATTTATTTATTTTAAATTTCATCATTCAATTCAAAATTATGGTATATTATTTTTACCAATTTGATCCCCACTATTTTTCCGTTTTTCTTTTTATTAAAGTTATTTTTTTAATTTCACTATTCAATAAAAAAAAAGTCAATTTTGATCCTTTTTTTATTTTTTTAGTCTTTTTGCTAAATTGATTTTTCTTTTTAATTTTACCATTCAATGAATATAAAATTTATTTTGCATTTTAATTTTGATCCTTATTCTTTTAATTGTTGTTTTTTTTATTTTGAATCATTGTGTATAATTGATTTTTTTTCAATTTCATCTTTTAATTTTTTATTGATGGAGAATTGTGCTTCATGGTTTTTCCAGATAGAGTGTTTCAGATCTAATGATCTGGGTCACGAGTTTAAAAAATTAACACGAGTTGATAATTTTTTTTAATGAGCTTTATGGTTTTTTTTATTTTTTTCTATCGGTGTTATTTCGATCTCATTATTTGGGTCATGAGTTTGATAGAATATCCCTTATTAGCTTGACCCTGATTACTGGGGTTACAGGTTTGTTCGTTCTAACTCGGATTGACCAACACCGATTTTTTTAAGTCTTTTTTTTAACTTTTTTTGTTCTTCTATATTTAATAGGTTGTAAATTAAGCGATATTGTTTGTTCTCTTTTGAAAACATATAGCTTAATTTACTAGGAATTAAGTTTGATAAATTATTTTAATTTATTTGCTATATGATTATTATGGTGTAAAAAAACTGATGATATTAGGTTAATACTTTATTTCATGAAATAAAATTTAATTTTTGTTGCTTATAAGAAATTGAAACTACAAGGACCAAATTTGACAATGAGGCAAAGATGTAGACTTTTTTTCACCGTTCATGAGGCACCCAAAACATCATTTTTTTCACACTTTGATCCTTAAGTTTAAAAGAGAAGAGGGTGAGTCACCATAAAAAAGCAGAGAAGAGAGAAAATTGTTAATTATTCACATTTCAGCAACCAAAAAAGATAATATTATTATAAAAGGATTTCATTTGATAAGAGTAATTTTATTTAGATATTTTTTTACCTCTTATCTTGCAATAAAAAGTAGATTGTTATTGGGGATTTTAAAAAAAAAAATTGGGTTGATTTTCGGTTTCTTAACTAATTAAAGGTTGTTTTGAGTTTAAATATGAATTTATAGGGGTTTTTTTTCCCTTTCAATGAAAAAACTTGATTTTTTATTCATTTAGAATCAACAAACGATGCATATATATATAAACAAAGTTGTTGAGAAAAAAATTGAAATCAAATTAGGTTTTGATTAAATCAAGTTTGAATTTTTTAGATCTATTAGGTAATGCCGGTTTAGTTCCCATCAGATTTAACTTGAAATTCAAGCCACGCAAAAAGACAAGTTGAGGACCTCTAAATTGACATGTCTGACTAGGCCGTATTTAGTGACATTGTCAAAAAAATTCCTACAACAACGTGCATGCAATGTATTATATTTTTTTAATATATTCGCGTTAGAGTTATAAAAAAAATTATAATTAAAACTTGTTTTTGTGGTTATGATAAAGATGAGATAAAAGGGTTTTAATTAGAGAAATACCTTTCATATCCTTATTTAATATAGCACAATTGTTTTTACTTGTTTTGATTGCTTTTGATTGTTTTTAAAACAAAAAACATAGAGCAAAAAATTATATTTCTTTGTATAAAAAAATAATAAGAAAAGGAAGAATTGTTCTATCAAATCATTTTATTTTAATGAAATTTTAATTATTACGCTTGTTATAAAAAATATTTTTCATATAATAAAATTAAAAAATTTCAATGGACTTCTACGATACAAGATTAGATATTTTAATTTGCATATATCTTTCAATTTCTTAACTTAATAATAACTTTTTTAAAACATTTATATGTATATATTACTCTCAATTTATTTTGTTGAATGAATGTATTAAATTTTCAGTTAATAATCTAAAACAATCATGCTAAAAACATATTAACAATGTATGTATATTTCTTTTTTTTTTTACATTAAAAAAATTAATTTGATCAGTAAAAAAGCACAGGTAAGTTTATCCTAAATTATTGAGCTCTTCATACATTTTGCATAGTCACAAAATGAAATTTGATACTATTTACATATTTTCCTATGAGAATTGGTTCCGAATGAATCTAAATTCTCTAACCTAAATTGTTATATTGATTTTGTAATGATATCTTCTTGTTATTTTTAGGGTAAAGATTTAAGAAAGTTTCATATTTTATATATTGATAAGAAGAAGAAGATGTTTCCTTTACCATATAAAGATGTTCCTATTATTATATTTTTTAAAAATCACCTTCAATTATAAAAAGAAAATTATGTTTTTTTTTGTTTGCTTTCAATTCTCATGATTTATGTCATGAGTTTGACGAGTTCACCTGAGTTGACTCGGGTTGGATTTTTCTTTTTTCTTAATTGATTTTGCTCAATCATATCTTTCTTGGATTAGAGGGTATTTGAGAGTGTGGTGGCGGTTATTTTTCAAAATGTTTTTTGCTCAGAAATACATCAAAATAATATATTTTTTTATTTTAAAAAAATTATTTTTGACATCAGTACATCAAAATGATCTGAAAACACCAAAAAAATATTAATTTGAAGAAAAAAATTAACTTTTTTCAAAAACACTTTTGAAACGCAAAAACAAATAGACCCAATTGAAAATGATTTGGATTTTTTTTAGACCTGTTGAGTTAACCAAGTTATATCAAATTGTTAACATAATTGTGTATGGTATTAAAATATAAATGGCTCTTCTAAATTATATTTTATTATTGGAGTGCATATAAAAAAATCATATGTATATTATTTAAAAGACTATATTAATAATTTGGTTTTTTTAAATAACATTTTCAAGGGGAAATAAGCATCGATTAACTGTATCAGTTATATTCCATTAATTATTGGAGTGTTGCGCTTCCCAAGGCCCTGTCCTCGGCCCCGGTGGGGCGATCCATTGGGCAGTTCGCATAAGATTCCGGTCCGGTCTACCACGTGTCCCATTTTTTCTACGGGGAATTTTGCTTTGTGACGCCGGAAGCAAAGATGCAAAAGAAAATTAATGCATTATCCTTTAATTACTCGTCACTATTTAAAGGGAGTTGAAACATCTGAGTATTGTTATTTTATGTGTTATATAAAATAAGGTACCATATAAGTTAGAGTAATTTAAAAGTTTATTTTATATTATTTAAAATTTTATGTGGCACATAAATGAGCGTATAATGAAAAAAAGGGGATTACACTATTAGTACATTTGAAAAAGTTGTTACCTTCCTGTTTTTTATAATTAAAAAAAATAAAATTTATTCCGTGTTTCACCATGCAATGTGAAAGGAATTGCTTGAAATAGAAGAATTTTTCCTCTATTTTTTTTTCCTTCAAGCATTTTTTGTTTTGATTGGTAGTTTTTTTTATAAAAAATTATCCTTTTAAAATTCCATCCTTCAATGATGTATCAAATAGGATTTAAAATAGATAATTTGGTTTAGTTAGTGATTTATTATGCATAATAAAATTCAATTTTATTGTTTATAAAAAATTAAAACTTTAAGAACCAGATAAAATGGTGAAACAAAAAAGCAATCTATTTTTTAGTTTTTACTGCACATGAGGCGTGGGTTTTAAAAATTGACGCCTGATTTTTTTGTTTTTTCATATTTGTCCCATTAGTTTTAGAATTTTAATTTTTGGACCAAGACTTTATTTTATTAATGTTTCCCTCTTTTAGTTTGAGATAAGAAAGAATATTATTGGTTGGTCATAATTTAACAACCAAAAGACTGATTTTGGTGATAATATGTTCATTTGATCAGAGAAGTTTTAATCGTTTTTAAGCCTTCATCTTGTCGAAAAAGCAAATTAAAGTTGAGAAAGAATATTTTTTGGTTTTTTTTTTGTTTTTTGCATTTTTTGACTAATTTAGAGATGTTTTAAGTGGAGATATTATTTTATTAAGATTCTAAGAGTTTTTATTATGTGATTTTTTTATATAAAAATAGTCTGAAAATATTTTTTAGGTCCAAAAACCCAACTTAATTTTTTGACAACCTCTTCTGCATGCAGATTCTAGGTAAGCAAGTGACTAAGATGTATTTGTCACAATATATATATATATATATATATATATATATATATATATATATATATATATATATATATATATATAAAGGGTTAAAATGATGAAGTCTTAAAATTTGTTTTTTTAAAAATAGAACTAGGTTTTAATTGGGTCACATTTGGACCTGTTAGATCGACTGAGTGATATTAAACTAGCTCCTAAGTAGTTTGGTTAAAAACTTGAGCCAAACAATAGATCAATTCAAGGGATCTCTAAGTTGACACGTCATGCCGAGTTTGGCAACATTGTCAAAAAATCTCTCAAGAACAACATCCTTGAGGTGTAATATTTTTATATTTTTTAATACATTCATGTCAAAATTATCAAAATATTATTTTTATTAATTAAGACTAGCTATTATGATTATAATAAGATGTTGAAAAATTGTAAAAAAATAAATAAAGGGTTGTGTTAATAAGATAGAAAGGATTTTATTTACATACGTCTGTAAGAAAAAGTTATATTTAGTTTAAAACCATCCATATGTTAATAAGATAGAACGTACAGTCTTTTTTATCCTTGTTTCAAATCATCCACATGTTTTTTATATTTATTCTTATTTCTTTTGATTTTATTAGATAAAGAACGTTTAACAAAAAAGTTGTATTTTTTTATGGGAAATAAATATTAAAAAGAAAAGGAGGAAATATATTATTAAATTATTTTGTTTAGATACAATTTAACCTTTTAATATTCCTAACCATATGATCAAAGAAATTTTTTTTGGAGGGATCCTTGCTACATGAGATAATATATTTTAATTGAATCTATTTCTTAGCTTTTCAATTTAATTTTTAGTTACCCCGTAAGCATCACAATTTGTTTTTCTTTTACAGCAGTAAGAGTTGCTTTAACCAACTTTTGAACATCAAGACTATACTCTCTTTTTTTAACTCAATTTTAAACTAAATTATACTTAGTGGGTTTAAAAGAAATTGTTTTTCACTATCTTTTTTTTTTTTTACAAATATAACTTTTATATTCTTAAACTAAATGAGTTTTTCCTTTATAATATAGTAAACAACAAGATAGGTGGCCAGTGGGCTAATCAAATTTTTCTTAATATAAAATAGATACTCAAACAATGATAACAATTTTATAAGAGCAAGAAAAATTTAAGAATCAAGTCATTAATTCAAATGGGTTTAATAAGCTCGATTACTTTAATAATAATGATTATAAAAAAAGATAATGATACTAAAAAAAGTAAAACAAAAAAAGACAATGATTACTTGAAAAAAATAAACATTTACCAATATTATGAAATCATACGCTCTAAAAGCTCTAAATATTCTTCTAAGATCCCAACTATATTATTTGATATCAAAACAAAAATTGAATGAGAATGAGATATCTTTATAAAAAGAAAAATAAAGAAAATTTAAAGTTCAATTATCAATAAATCGAACGCTAAAGGATAGATTGAAAAGCAAATAAAAAGGACAAAAAACCCCCAACTCGTGTCAGCATCCTAAAATCATGGTCCAGTTGTGAGATAGGAATAACTCCATACAAAAAAATGAAGGTCAACTCTGAAAAAAATTAAATAATGAAAGGTGAAACTAAAATATAATCAATTAAAAAAATAAAACAACCTGAGTCAACTCAGATTAACTCGATTAACCTGCGACCCGAGTTATAAGATTTTGATAACCCCATAGAACAAAAAGGTAAAAAAAATCACGAAGTTGAAGATTCAATAACCTAATATCTAATGATGAAATTGAAAAAAAATTAAAAAAATCGAAGTCAAATCAAGCTAATCTTTAAAACTCATAACTATATATGAGACCGGGTTACCCCATAAAAGGCAAACCCAAAAAATTCACGAAGAAAATTTCCCAATCATCCAAAATTTTGAAAAAATAAATAGTAATCAAAAGTGTAATGACCAAATCTGATATTAAAATTAAATGAAAATTTGAAAAATAAAATAAATTAAGAAAAAAGATAGAAAATAAAAAATAGCAATTAAAAGAATGATGACCAATTAAATGAAATAAAACAACGAGGGATGAAGTTGAAAAATAAAATTAATTAGGAAAATGATAAAAAAAACAAAAAAAATGGTAAACAAAGGAATGAAAACCAAATATGATAGATGAAAAAAATTGAAGGATGATGAAATTGAAAAACAATTCTAATTTTATAAATCATTTCATATAAAATAAATAGTAATTAAAAGAACATAGACTAAAATTGAAGGAAAAACAAATTAAAGAGGTTTCTTTGAAAAACTAGAGGGGTAGACGTGGAAATCGAGGGGAAGAAAGAAAAGAAATAGGAAAAAAAAAGTCTGCTGCCACCAAACTTGAGGTCCAATGGCTACACGCGTTGTTTAAAGATGGAAGGGCCGCTAAGGTAATTTGAAAGATGCCCAGAAGCCACTGTTCTTTTGTTGAAAGACGTCGCATGCACCCCCTAACCCACTAGTACGTGTGTTGCACGCGCCAACCACTTTTATTTTAAAATAATATATATATATATATATATATATATATATATATATATATATATATTAAAATATCAAATTGCTCATCTTTAAACTTGATTATACAAAAACAACCTTGAATGCTAGCTTAATAATTTCTTACTATAAGGATAATCATATCATTTTACTGTGCTTAAATAAATGAAAAGATGAAGAAGCTCCCTAGTGCGAGTTTAATATTACTTGCTTTTAAATGTACATAAGTAATTTTACTGTACTAAAAAATATAAAAAGACCAATTTAACCCAATTAATTTGGTATTAACAGAGGAATCATGTAGAAAAGATGAAATTTCCCCATCAACAAGGCCATTGGTTTTTGTTGATAAGGGTAAAAATATAAATACATTATTCAAATCCGTAATATTTTGTGTGTTGATCTACACTGACATCTTTTAGTTTTTTTTTTAATTTTAATTTTAACTTTAATATTTTTTTATTTTTCTTTCTTATTGTTGTTTGACGTGAATCACTTAACATAGGATGGACAAATAGTAAAATATGAACCAAATATTTTATTTTTAATGCACGATAAAAGAAGAAGGTATTTTTCCTTATACTAAGAGATTATTACTAAAAAAACATCATCTTATCTTAGGAGATAATAAAAGTGATTCATGTTTAGAAACATACTAGATATATTGCTCGTGTGTCCCCGCGGGTTGAATAACTTTTTTATGTAAAAAAAGTGATAGGTTACAAAAAATTCAAGTCCCAAGTTATTGGTTAAAGTGACAATTTAAATAATATAACAAAAAACAACAACGAAAAACACTAACAAAAAAAACAACAAAAAAAAACCCACACACTAGCCTATTCGAATCATCAAACAATTAAATGCTAACCTAACTAAAAAAACTAGAAAAAAAGAGAGTCAAACTTAAAAAAAAAAACATCACCTTCAAAAAAAAAAAGAAGAAGAAAATCCAAGCAAACCTAAGCGAACCTTATCAATTTAGTCTAATCTAAAAAACTCGCAACTTGTTAAATAATAAACTTGTGTTCATTCAAAAAGCTTAAAAGTCATCCAAATTAATTTTAAATAATGGAATCGTTGATAAAAATATTAATAAAAAAATTTTACAAAAGAAAAGGAACATTAAAAAGAAATAGGGCTAAAATCTGCTAGGAAAAAACCCAACAAGGATGAAATCTAAAAATAAAATTATCCAAAAAAAAATTGCAATTAAAAGATTTAGGACCAAACTTGAAAGATTAAAAAAATCATAGGGGGTGAAATTGAAAATCATTTATAATATGATATATTTTTTATATCTTAAAAATTGTTGAAAGCTAAACCAATAGAATCAAACCGAAAATAATAAGAAAAAAAAAGTTCAAAAAAGAGAATTAAACTGAAGAAAATTACAAAACAAAGTTTAAGGATGAAGATCCGGGTCCTATCAAGAAATTTATTATAAGCCAACTTAAAAAAATAAATTTTTAAACTTGTCAAAGCAAAAAGGGATAACAAAAAAAGCCTCAAGCAAACCCAATAACCAACATGAGTCAACAAATCAAACACATGACATAGGATATAAAATTAGAACGACCCTATAAATAGGAAAACAAAAAAATACCAGAAAAAAATATTAAAAAAATGTTTTAAAAAAGATAAAAGTCGAATTGGGTTAATCCTTTAGGTCTATTACCCGAGTTATGAGACCGGGGTGACTCATTAAAGGAAAACTTGAAAAAACAAAGAAGTAAGATTCTTAATCAAACAAATATCGATAGATGAAGTTGAGAAAAAAATCAATAAAAAAATACAAAACAAAAAAATAAAAATTAAACGAATTAGGACTAAATTCAACATAAAAATCAAATAAAATTAAATGTTTAGGGATGAAATTATAAAAAAATCCATTAAAAAATAGAAATTAAAAAAATCAGGACCAAAGTTGACATAAAAATTAAATGAAAATAAATGCATAGAGGTGAAATTAAAAAACAAAACAAATCAATCAAGAAAATAATTCAAAACAAAACAAATAACAATTAAAAGAATTGAGACCAAATTTAAAATAAATTAAAAAAATCAAATAAGTAGGGATAAAATCGAAATAAAATCCAATTAGAAATAATCATTGTAAATAAAACAATTGCAAATAAGAGAAGAGGAACTGAATTAAAAGAAAATATAAATTGAAGGACCGATATAATTTTTTGTATGTCCAACACACAATCTAAGAAAGAAAAAGAAAAGAAAGAAAGAAAGAAAGAAAAGAAAAGCAATTTTAGGCCAAAATCACATCGAACCACCAAATACACGCCATCTAGAGAGGAAGAGTATGTCAAGACGAATCAAATATGCGGTGGAATTACGATTACAACCATCGGTGTTAGCAACACGCGTCGCCAGAAGACAACAAAATGGTTAATGCATAACTTTTTTGTTTTTTCATTTGAACAAAACTGAAAAATGCTTATAGGATGAAATAATAATAACAAATAAATTATGATGAAATTAGAACCAAGCTCCTGAAGTGAAGGTAAAAAAATTTGAATGATAAGGATAATATAGTAATTTTATTATTCTATCAAATATAAAAATACCTAAACACAATAAGAAGGCATTTGATTATTTTATTTAAGGATTATATTCGTAATTTTATTATGTATTAAAAATAATTACTAAAATAATCCCGTATAATTTTCAAAAAGGATTTATGTTACAAGAAAAAAAATCTTATCTCCTAAGCAGATGCGAAAGATAAAATGATTAAAGGATAATATAGTAAATGCACTAGCAGGGATATTAGTTTTTTGTTTTTGTTTTCGGATAATACGTGTAAAGATGAAATGAAAGTACAGGTCTCTTTTATTCAACTCATAACCGTCTCATCATCAATTAATTCAACAGATTATTCTCCATGTCCCTTCACTGCACAAAGCATCTTCTCTTATCACCTTCTTAGGTTAGGGCCGTATTATATTAATGGTATATTTTAATGATGGTGGAGTTGTTTTTTAAAATATTTTTTTATTTGAAAATGTTTTAAAATAATATATAATTATTTTTAATATTAGTATATTAAATTGATCTAAAAATATTGAAAAATTATTAATTTAAAAAAATAAAAAATTATTAAAATTTTTATAAACACTTCTAAAACACAAAAACCAATGAGACACATTGAAATGTTTAGAATTATATTTCAAAAAATTAGTTAATTGTTTTTTTTATTATTTTAATATGTTAATATTAAAATAATTTTAAAAAATATTATTTTAATATATTTTTTAAATAAACAATATTTTAAAGTACAATTATTACACTCTCAATACCTTCTAAAAATCCTGCAACAGTAACTATGTATTAAAAAAAAGCAAAATATCAACAAAAATAAAAGTTTTTTACTCTATCCAAACTCATCCTCGCTATCTCTGACTCTTTTTAATTCACTCCATTTTTTTTTGATAGACTTAAAAATTAATAATTAATAAAAAAGGCCAATCCCAAACAGGTAAACAAACACTATTATATTTATTATATTATATAAAAACATATATCTTTTTTATCTCTTCACTTTCACCAGCTGTTTCTCTCTCTACAACTTTCCCGGAAAACTGAACTTTCTCTTTCTAGGAAAATAAAAAAATACCTTTGATAAGTTAATAACTGCGTGGCTTCTCTTGAAGGCCCTCTTTTTATCTTTTATGGGATCTACTTGTGTACAGCTCCGGATAGAGATTGCAGAGAGAGAGAGAGAGAGGGAGGGGGAGGACAAGTAGAGATAGAAAGAAACTATCACTCCGAGAAAGAGAAAGGTAAAAAGAAAGAAGAAAAAGAGACAATCTTTTTTATTTATTTTCTCAAAAACCCAACTTGAAAAGATATAAACTGAGGTATCGTACGGATTTGTTCTTGTTGTTTTTGAGTTATTGACCTAGAAATTTGCACGAATGCTGGGTATTTTTTTTTTTTATGTGAATCGGATCTATGGAGGCGGGGGGTGGGGGTTGATTGAATAAGTTTTGTGGGTTCGTTTCATTTCTGGGTTTGAAGCTATAGGTGTTGAGTTTTTGGGTAACGGTGGATGTTTGGTTACTTGTTGAATTGTTGTCATTTGAGCTGGTTTTGATATTGGTTTATGTTTTGGTGAGATCTGGGGTGGCTTTTTGCGTTTTAATAGTTACTAGGATTTGATTTTTGATGTTTTAGCTGTAGCTTTAACTGATCATGTTGATTGTTAAGAGTGAATGTTGTTGAAGTTAGTTTTGGAAATGGTGATTTCAGTATATTCTAAGGTAATACTACAAAACATATGCCTCTCTGATTTTGTGTATCTGTGCAATTGAGCTTGTTGCGGATGCTTTAATTAATGATTTTAGGAAGTTTTTCGTGTTAGTGTGTCTTTGTTACTTTTGTGTTTTTTTTTTTGGTAATTTTTGAATTCTTTGAAGACTGCATTTCTTAATACTAGGCAGAACTAATTGATGTCTACTGTATCCCTATTGCCTGCTGTCTATTTTTTATCCTGTGAAACTATTGGATTCTTCAAATCCTCCATTTAAATGATGATCTTGCAACTCCAGTGGCTTGCTTCATCCTGTTGCGCAACAAAGTCTTCCAAGTTATATAGTTTTTTGAGATTCTTTTAGCCGTTGACTCATTTTGTTTATGGAATCAGGATTGAACATCAAAGGTGGGGATAAAACTCAAATAATTGCAGTAAGGTTTGCTTGAAACTGACTAGCTGCTAGTCATTGTCAGGAGATGAATAGCCTACTCAGTAGGCCATCACAGTCACTCCCTTGTAGCATGCAAGCTGATTTTGCAAGTGCTCCATTGGTATCCGACGATCACAGCTAGTATTGGTATTTCTGCTAGCGATCACCATGCAACTAACCTTTCCTCAAAGAGTTTCTATTGGGTATTATCTGGTTAAGTGCATTTGATAGAGCCTCAAGTTGAATATTATCTTTGCTGTTGTTTGACACACTCTGTACTTTCTGTTGATGTGCTTCAAAAGGAAGTGCAATTGACTTTGGTTTTACTCATGCAAGCATTTTCAGGTGAAGAAGTAGTTAGTGTTCCTGCTGAATGATTAGTGAAAAGAGGCATAAATTATAAGGAGGTGCAGCTTTAAGCAGCAATGTAATTTATTTATTTTGGCTTTCACTGAGAGGCTCCTCTGTTGCTTGGAAGTGATATTAAATATCATACTGATCAGTAACATGGAAACTGAGTTTGTAAATGCTAACCATCTACCGCATTTTCTTCGTCGGGCTCTTCCCGCTCTGGGACCTGGGCTTCTGATTGCAATTGGATATGTTGATCCTGGAAAGTGGGCAGCAACTGTCGAAGGAGGTGCACGTTTTGGGTTTGATCTGGTGCTGCCGATGCTTATTTTCAACTTTGTTGCCATTTTATGCCAGTATCTCTCTGCTCGAATTGGTGTGGTCACTGGAAAAGATCTTGCCCAGGTATCATCCTATTTCCTCAAGGATATTCTATGTTTCTTTCATTACTTTTCTCTACTTGTTAATACCATGATCACACATGTTCTATTCAAAGATGAAATAATTTTGTGTTGTTTTTGTGTTCCAACATGATTAGTTTCTCTTGAGCTCTTTCTCCCTCTTGCAAATGGGAGTAATGAAATATTAGAATTTGGAAATGGGAATTAGATTGGTTTAAGTCCACATGGTGCTGCTCATGTCCCTTGCATTTTAATGGAACAGGTAGAGGTCTACTAAGGACCCTGCTATCTGCCCTACTGAGAACCTGCTTTTGCATTATTTTTGTGTTCTGTGTCATGATCCTTGCATTTTAATGGATGTGCTTTTCTTTAGCATGGCCTAGTTTTGCAATGAATGGAAAGATAATCTACTTTCATTAAGTGATTTATTAGATAATCGAAAACAGAGAATTTTGAATACTATTTGAAATTCATAAAAACTCTGACTAGGAGTTGGGGGCTCTTATCTTTGTTTTACAAGTAGCTGTCGTAATAGCAATAGGAGTAGCACGGGAAGCAGATGAGAACCTGCTTTTGTATTATTTTTGTGTTCCATGTCACGATCCTTGCATTCTAATGATTGTGTGTTTCTTTAGCATGACCTGAAGATAGTAGGGTTCTTGGTAGACCTCTACCTTTTCCATTAGATTAATGTCTGAGCAACACATCTGTTTCCATAAAGAAACTATTTATCCATTTGTATGTACATTCATACATGTATCTGTGGAAATTTTTTCCAGCTATTAATTGCATTTCGAAGAATATTGGCCGTTTTCTGATTATTTGGTGTGTTCACTTTCTATTCTGCAGCCCACATGCCTAATTATGATTTGAAGTCTAATTAATTCACCTCTTCTTTATGATGCCATTAGATTTGCAGTGATGAGTATGACAAGTGGACATGCATGTTTCTAGGAGTTCAAGCAGCGCTTTCCGTGATTGCATTGGACCTCACTATGGTAGTTCCTCTCATTCTTAGTTATTTGGTATATCTGGTTGCCTTTTCCAAAGATATGGATTTAAGGCATCTGGTATGTGATGTTTATACTAGAGATCCCTTCTTGTGGTCCTAACTTGTGAATTGTTTTCAATAGATTCTCGGCATTGCACATGGTCTCAATCTTCTCTTTGGAATGGACTTATCCACCTGTGTTTTTTTAGCTGCTGTTGATGCTGTTTTATTTCCAGTTTTTGCTACCCTCCTGGTAAGTCCAGTTGCTCGCATTCTTTTATTTGCTCACCTTATAAATATCTATTGATTTTCTTACCTTTTTTTTCTAGGAAAGATGCAAGGCAAGTTTCCTCAGCACATGCATTGCAGGCTTCTTATTACTTTTGTATTTCTTCGGAGTTCTCATCAGCCAACCAGAAATCCCTCTTCCCATGAACGGGATGCCAACAAAATTAAGTGAGGACAGTGCATTTGCTCTGATGAGTCTTCTTGGAGCAAGTATCATGCCTCACAATTTTTTCCTCCATTCTTCTATTGTGCTGGTAAGTTTCTTTCTCCTTGCATTTTTTTCTTCCAGCCCTTTTGTATGTCTCTGGCCTTGTGTGTTTTGGCAATACCATTCTGTATACTGTTCAGAGACTTTGCTGGCATGCCTTATTGGGCAGGCTGTTAGTTTTATCTCAATATCTACCAGTTTTTTTTATTGTAGTTTGAGCTTTGAGGTGTCTATTTGACGTTTGAGTTTTTAATTTTGGTGCGCAGAGGATTTATTTTGTGTTCTCTGCTCTTCGCCACTTGAATGTTGGTGCTTATTTTATTTTAGATGTCATTTTGTGTCAATTATGCCATGCATGGATGTTTGAGAGTTGAGTCCAAGTGTGCACTTTATGATCTTTGTTGCCTTGCATGGTTTCCTTTTTCTAAAAGAATTTCTAAGTTTATGTTTGGTATTGTGGTGCAGAGTGCTTTTCGCTTGAAAATGCATCAAAATGATTTTTTTCCCCATTTTTAACATGAATACATTAAAATAATCGAAAAGCACTAAAAAGAAGCATCAATTTGATGCTTTTTTAAGTGAAACGCACTTTTGAAAAGCACCTAAAAGCATAAGCTACCTTGCTCCCAAACACTCGCGTAATGGCTCGTGACAATCATACTGGCAATTGGGTTAGTGAGGTATTTGATATGAGAAATCTGAGAATCAGTACCTGTCCTGGGCTGATGCTTTATGGTGTCGCTATCCCAACAACATCCAGCCTGCTTTTTTTTTTTTTTTTTCGAGACAACCGAAAGGCCAAATAAGCGTATTCTGTTGATATAGCTTGGTGAATGGATATAAATTTTCCCCAATAATGCAACTATTTCCCGTGTCTGTATGTGTACATATATCTTTTGCATTGTTAAGGATGTGGGTGTTTATAAAGCTAGTTAGGTGCGTGTAAATGTTTGGTGAAGGCTCCTATGGACAGGGTAAAAAAATAGACCCCATAGAGAGAATAGATTTCAAGACTCAGAGATACAACCATCAAGTTGTCCATGTTTTTGGCTAGTTGCTGAACACATCATTCATGGCATCACTCGTCTCCAGGTTGGGGAGAAAAGGCCTTGGCCAGAGTGGTGTTACACACAACCTGTAGCAGAATCGTTATAACTTAGAATTTGATAAATACGATTGTGGTACTGATTTCTTATAATTGTTGAATCTTTCAAAAAGTGCTTATTTTGATGTTTATATACTATACCTAAGAGGAGCCCTGGATTTTGATGACATTCATCTTTGGGGTAGCAATTATGATTGACATTGTTTTGAGATTGCCCATGGAGACCCTCCTTTGTTGGGAATACAGTATACCTTTGGTGGAAACAAGTTGCTGAAGTCCAAATTTAATTTTCGACACAACTTTATTTCATTTGGGTGGTGGTAAAAGCCACAGACTATTCCAGAGGGAATTCTAGGCTGGTTTTCACATCTCTTTCTTCTGCACTCGAACAATTTTTAAGCAATTGCTGCTTTGATGCAAATGTGTCTGGATAATATGAGGCTTAAGCTAATCTTATCATTTTTTTGTTTGTGATGCATTGCATTTGAAAAATAATTCTCAACCTTTTCTTATTAATTTCTTGGTGTGCATTTGGAAGCCATGATCTCATTGTATATTTTTGTTTTGTTTTCAGAGACATTTGAGTTTGCTGGTTTCAATTGCTTAACAAGCATGAAAGCTTCTTACTCTTGCACATTGTTGGAAAATAGAAATGAATTTGACATGTGCACCTTGTTGATGCTTAATCACTGTTATTTAATTAAGCTCCACCAGTGTGTTCCAGTTATTTGGTTTCATATTCTTTTGAAATGAGTTCGATATTACTTGATAGCTTTTGTTGGATTACTTTCTGAAATCTGATATCTTTAATTTTCTTGCAGCAACATCAGGGACCACCAAATATTTCCAAGGGTGCCTTGTGCCTTAACCATTTTTTTGCCATTTTATGCATATTCAGTGGCATCTATCTGGTAAATTATGTGCTTATGAACTCCGCTGCAAATGTGTTCTACAGTACTGGCCTTGTTTTACTTACTTTTCCTGATGTGATGTCACTTATGGAGCCGGTACAATTCTTTTCTCATATTCATTAGTTGTGAAGATGTATTTTTTGGCATGCAAGCATTATTCTGTATGAATTTGATGAATACTTATTACTTTGATTCCAAATAATGATTTTTTCAGGTGTTCAGAAGTCCAGTAGCACTCTGTGTCTTCTCACTCATTTTGTTTTTCGCGAATCACATCACTGCACTTACCTGGAATCTTGGTGGGCAAGTAGTGCTTCAGGGTTTTCTCAGACTGGATATTCCTAATTGGCTTCAACGTGCAACAATCAGAATTATTGCAGTAGTTCCAGCTCTTTATTGTGTGTGGACTTCAGGTGTTGATGGAATATACCAGTTGCTTATATTTACACAGGTTATGGTAGCTTTACTACTTCCATCTTCAGTGATTCCCCTTTTCCGTATCGCTTCATCTAGACAAGTGATGGCTGCCTACAAAATTTCTGCATTCTTGGAGTTCTTAGCGCTGATTTCATTCATGGGGATGCTTGGCATAAAGATTATTTTTGTGGTGGAAATGGTTTTTGGGGATAGTGATTGGGCAGGCAATTTGAGATGGAGCACAAGTGGTGGTTTGTCAACCTCTTACACTGTTCTTCTCATTACTGCCTGTTCATCATTTTGTTTGATGCTCTGGCTAGCAGCCACCCCATTGAAATCTGCAACCCACTTAGATGCTCAGGTATGGAATTGGGATGTACAAAATACTGTATCTGAGCCATCCATGCAGATAGAGGAAGAATTTTTTAGTGAAACCAGATATACTGAAGAGGAACCCATAGGGGGGCAAGAACAATTATCAGGTCCAGGGAAATCTGCCGAGAGTTACTCGGAAGTGACTGTTGCAAATGCTGATCCTGATTTGCCTGTGACAATTATGGAGGCGGATCAGGAACATCATTTGACTACTACAAAAGAAAATCATTCTGAAATTACATTCTCTAGTCCTGGGACATTCTATGAGGAGGAAACATCACCTATAATAGAGTCAGTATCTCTGTCAGCTGCTATGAATGTGGTCCCTGGCAGTGAATTGCTTGGTGCCAAGAAGACTGATATTGAATCAATGGACTCAGTTGAAAAGACTCTGGATATAGATGGTGATTTCCATGCTGAAAAGGAGGACGATGAAGGGGATAGCTGGGAGCCTGAAGAATCTTCCAAAGGGGTTCCTGGAAGCACTTCATCTTTGACATCTGATGGTCCTGGATCATTTAGGAGTCTTAGTGGTAAAAGTGATGAGGGTGGGAATGGTGCTGGAAGTCTTTCAAGATTAGCAGGGCTGGGTCGTGCTGCAAGACGCCAATTAGCTTCAGTTCTTGATGAGTTTTGGGGACAATTGTATGATTTCCATGGGCAAACAACTCAAGAAGCAAAGACCAAGAAACTGGATGCCCTGGGGGTTGATTTGAAGCCTTCTTTGTTGAAAGTGGACACTGCTGGGAAAGAATTTAGCGGATATTTCTCATCTGTTGGTGGTAGAGCATCTGATTCTCTGATCCATTCAAGTTTGGGCGACTCTCCCAATCATTTGAGGGTGCAGAGCAATATCGACTCATCTTATGGAGGTCAGAGAGGACCATCCTCTTTGTGGTCCAACCACATGCAGTTGGATGCATATGCACAAGGTCCCAGCCACAGTATAGCTGACTCAAGTGAGAGACGGTATTCTAGTGTACACACGGTACCATCTTCTGATGGCCGGTGTATTCAGCCAGCTACAGTGCATGGTTATCAGATTGCATCCATCATCAATCAAATTGCTAAGGAAAAAGGTTCCAGGAGCTTAAATGGTCAAATGGACTCACCAGCACCGATATCACCATCCTTGGGCCCTAGAAACTACAGGGACCCACTTACTGTTGCTATGGGGCAAAAATTGCAAAATGGACCAAGCTCTTCACAACCACCAGGATTTCAGAAACTCGCAGTAACTAGAAATAGCACGTTGCAATCTGAAAGACTTTATCATGATGTTTACTCTTCTGGATCTGCTGATGATGCTGGCAAGTCAGCTAATACAAAGAAGTACCATAGTTTGCCTGACATCACAGGGCTTGCAGGTCCTTACAGGGACCTATATATGTCTGAAAAGAATGCTCAGAGGGACAAGTCTGTAGGATTTGGTTCATCAGTTAGTAGAACAGGTTATGAACAATCTTATTATTCAAATACAAGATCAGGTGCAGTTGCAGTAGCAGGAGCAGGAGCAGGAGCAGGAGGCCCTTTGTCTTTTAATAGACTCCCAAAAGGACATGGGGATGCTTTCTCATTTCACATGACTCCAGACCCTGGATCCCTCTGGTCCAAGCAGCCATTTGAGCAGTTTGGTGTTGCTGACAAAAGTCGTGTTGTTGGGAGTGGATTAGGAAATCGGTCTAATTCTATCAATCGTGAAGTAATTTCTCCTGTGGATCCCGAGGCCCAACTTCTTCAGTCTTTCAGGCGTTGTATCGTGAAGCTTTTGAAATTGGAAGGATCTGACTGGTTGTTCAGGCAAAATGATGGAGCTGACGAGGATCTGATTGATCGTGTTGCTGCAAGGGAGAGATATTTGTATGAAGCTGAAACAAGAGAAATGAACTGTGTAGCTCACATGGGTGAATCTCCATATTTGTATTCTGATAGGAAGTCTGGTTCTGTTTTGAGGAATGATGATGCAGCTATCACCAACATTATGGTTTCCTCAGTTCCTAATTGTGGGGAGGGCTGTGTTTGGAGAGTGGATTTGATAATAAGCTTTGGGGTCTGGTGTATTCACCGCATTCTAGATTTGTCACTCATGGAAAGCCGGCCTGAGCTGTGGGGGAAATACACTTATGTGCTAAATCGTCTCCAGGTAAATTTCTCTGATCTTTTGCCATCTATTTATGCGATTTTGATCAAGGGATTTTGACCCCTGCATAAAATGCTCCTGCTTGTAGATTGTCCAGGAAAAAAAAAACCTTGCTATGCTCTTGAATGGTGGGCAACACATTAATTTCCTGCACATATTTGCATCTTGTTGTTCATGTTGAGCCAAATAGTTGCTGGGCGTCTTGGTTTTTATTGTTGCAACTAAATCATCTGCAACATCCCTTAGGTAGCAATACATGTGCTTCATTTTTCTTGGCTCTTGAAATCCTATTCTGATGTGTTTTTTCAAGTAGTAGGTTTTGTTTTACCCGTCCTCTAAAACTGACAGCTATGCTTTCTGAATAACAGGGTATCATAGAATTGGCATTTTCAAAGCCCC
>Ga0325404_1002351_pt1 | contig 20237 bp, 16 predicted proteins | sample PopdelMetagenome_18_FD_205664 | JGI IMG/M metagenome (GOLD analysis project Ga0325404, IMG submission 205664) | Populus deltoides microbial communities from Bellville, Georgia, United States - Xylem-Control-R1 | ecosystem: Host-associated > Plants > Phyllosphere > Stem > Wood/Secondary xylem... | reverse complement strand
AAAGAGTTACAGAAGTTGGTTTTAACTCACCTAGATTGAGACTTTGAAAAACTGAATATGGAAGTAAATTCACACTAGCTCCAAGATCAAGTAAAGCTCTTTTAATTTTATGTTCTCCAATAAAGCAAGAAATTGTAGGACAACCAGGGTCTTTATATTTTAAAGTATTATTGTTTTGAAGGCTTTCTTTTTCAATTCAGTTTTCTCTTCACAGTGCACAGATCTTTCAAAAATTTAGCATAAGAAGGAACCTATTTGATAGCATCTAGCAAAGGTATATTGATCCTTACCTGTTTGAAAGTTTTAAAGATTTCAGAGTTGTGATTGACTTTTCTTTGTTTGGTCATGGCATGAGGAAATGGAAGTGCTGACGGGGAATCAGTCTTTTCTTTGCAATGATCAGATTCAACCCCTTCCTTATCCTCGGAGATTGACTCATCATCATTCTCACAAGGTTCAAGAATGAGTTTTTCAATAACCTTATCACTACAAAGAGTAATTACTGATTTGACTTGATCCATATGTTGGCTTTCAGAACTACTTGCATTTGCATGGTATTGCCCTTTGGGATTTTGTTGTGGTTGAGATGGAAACTTACCTTTCTCTTGGAAACTAAGGGTAGATGTGAATTTTGCAAGAGTATCTTTAAAATCTGTCATGTTTTGAGCAAGTTGAGCGTTGATTGCCTCTTGCTTTTCCATAAATGCATGCAATGTTTCCTCAAGATTTCTTCTAGGAGGGGGAGCATAAGGAGGTGCATATCCATGAGAATTTTGAAAATTATGGTGTGCTTGAAACGGTGGCTGTGAAATTTGTGCATTATTATTCTCACTCTTCCAACTGGAATTTGGGTGATTTCTTCAACCAGGGTTATATGTTTGCGAATATAGGTTATGATTGGGCCTTTGGAAATTGTTTAAAGCATGAGCTTATTTATGAAGACATTCCTTAAAAGAAGGCAAAGTTGGATAGTCATTGGTTGAGTGTTCATTGGTTTCATAGATTTGACACACAATGTCTTGAACAGATTTTAATTAAAAACTCCTTTTCAATTCTAGTGCTTCGACTTTTCTAGCTAAAGATGCAAACTTCGCTTGGAGGTCATGATCTTCCCTAAGGTTGTACATACCTCCACTAGATGTATAAGGTTGAGTTTTACTTGGTGCCTCATAAGTGCCTGTAGTGTCCTAATTTTGTGCATTTTCAGCTAGCAAGTCTAGGTACTCCATTGCTTCATTAGGATCTTTATCTTCAAAAGTTTCATTGCACATCAATTCAACCATCTACCTATCTCTAGGTGTTAACCCTTCATAAAAATGTGAAACCAATCTCCATATTTCAAAACAATGATGAGGGCAAGTATTAAGTAAGTCTCGATACATATCTCAACATTGGTAAAATGTTTCTCCTGGTTTTTGAGTGAAAGTAATGATTTGTCTTTTGAAAGAATTTGTTCTGTGAGATGGAAAAAAATTCTTTAAAAATTGTTGTTGCATTTCATCCCAAGCACGAATAGATCCTGGTCTCATATTTTGTAGCCATGTTTTAGCTTTGTCTTTTAATGAAAAAGGAAAAAGCTTTAATCTGATAGTGTTCATTCTACAATTTGAGTCATTATAGGTGTTGCAAACCTCCTCAAATTCCCTTAAATGCAAGTATGGATTTTTGAAATCTAAGTCATGAAAAGAAGGTAAAAGTTGAATAATGTCTGGCTTAAAATTAAAATGAGATGCATCAGGAGGGAAAACTATGCATGAGGGTGCACTTGTTCTTGTAGGATTCATGTGGTCTCTAAGTATTCTAACATGGTTATTCTCATTATTCTCATTATAAAGTGATTGGTTATCTTCTTTGGCCATATTTTCTGAAAATGATGAGGATACCCTACAAAGTCTGCCACTTAATGTACGTGACCACACTCTCATACACGTGTAAGAAGAGAATAAAACGAAGAAAAGAAAAACAATTGAAAAAGAAACAAAACAAAGGGAACAAAGTTAGATACAAGAAAAGTGAAAAGAGAAAATAAAATAAATACTATAATTTGTACAAGAATTTACCTCCCCGGCAACGACGCCAAAAACTTGACACGACCAAAAGATTGATGTCTTCTCCCAAGTGCAGGAGTATCGAAATAATAAATAACCTGACAAGACCGGGGTCGAACCACAGGGAGGTTAATTGTATAAATTATAGATAACAATAATACAATAACAACAACAATAGTAACAATAACAACAACAACAATAGCAACAATAACAACAACAACAACAACAACAACAACAATAGTAATAGTAATAGTAATAGTAATAATAGTAATAGTAATGGTAATAATAATAATAATAATAATAGTAGTAGTAGTAGTAGTAGTAGTAAAAGAAGAAGAAGAAGAAGTTGATGAGAACTTTGAGATGGAAGATTAACGTAAGAATTAAACAATGATAATAACAAATGTCAAGGTTAGAGGATCCACTAATGGTATGTCAAACAAGTATAGTATAAACTCTTATTATTCAATTGGAAATCACACACAAAGGAGGTTCCAATCAGATTATAAATTGTTAACATGATTGCATTAGTTATTTTGTTCGAATAATGCTAATACTTGTAAATGTTGTCAGGCATTCATGATTATAACTTATGTTAACAACAAATCAAGTTCCTTCAATAGCACACGTGTTGGTTATACCATACAGTATGAGCTATGAAAGTGCTAAGTATTTGTTGTACCAAGTGTTATACAACATAAATTTAGATTAACCATTTAACAAGTAAAGTATTAAAAGTGAACAAGATAACAAATATAAAACATGTTAGTATTCAACATTAAAGTCCATTTGAGTTTATATTATACTTATCCTTACACCATTAGTGTAACCTTTTCACCTTGACATAATTAACTTAGTGATGCAACCATATTATTCGATAGTTTCACCCACATTTAACTAGTGTTTTGCCTATCGTTTTATGTATAAAGTGCCTTGATATTATTTGTTTTATGTTTTGAAGGCATTTTTGGATGAAAGATGCAAAAAAGAGTAAATTGGAGGTAATTGGCAGATTTGACCCTCAGTCGATGTTTTGTGCAGAGCGTTAACTCTAAAAGTCGAAACAAAGTGATTCCAGTGGCATTAGAAAGATAACATCCATACCTTTCTGGAAATCTAAGTCAAGAAAAATAAAAAGACAAAGAACATGTAAATCACATCCTTCAAAGTCAAATCTCGCATTATGCCAGTGTTGACCTTTGTCCATTCAAAATTTAATATCTGGAGTTACAGATATCCAATTGATGTAAACTCAATTGTTTTGGATTCCTGACTCTAATTCCTACCAACGCTCCAAATTGCAGCAAAAAATGATGTAATATGAGGGAGATATGAATTTTCAAAGATGACAACTGAATTCTGCAAGCAAACAGGTTTCATGAAGAAACGAGTCCAAATTACATCTCGAAGCATCAAAACTGACATCCAAGTTTTAATTTCAGCAATTTAGCTCCTCTAGTAAATCAATCCAGAAGGTCAAGGAAGGCAGCCACCAACCTCAAGCCACCAACCCACAAACCAGCCGCCAGCCGCCAACCACCTTCACACTACCACCATCTCTTGATGTTCACACTTGAACTTTGATTCTTCTTACTTACATTTTGTGTATAAATAGGCAGCTAAGTTTATGCTATGAAGAGAGCAAAGAGGGAAGGAAAGAGAGCCAAGAGAGAGGGAGAGAGAGTGCAGTAGAATCAAAGAAAGAAGGGTGGCAGCCATAAGAGAAGAAACACAAACTCTCCCCTCTACAAACTAGAAATAATGCTTTCTTCTATCTTTAGGAGTAGTTGTTCAATAGATATGCAAGGCTAAGCTTGTTTTCTTGGTTGCAAGGACGCAAACACCTTCAGATTTCAAGAACTGTGAGATTTATTCTTCCATTTATTTTCAGTTTGTATTATGAATGATTATGTTTGTTTTCCTATACATATTTCCTGTGATTGTTTATCTTAATTGCTAGAGCGGACTCTAAGTTATTATTGTGAACAATCTATTGCTAAGTTTGATATCAAAACCGGAGTTGTGGTATATAAACTTGTGAAGCAACTAAGCTTGATAATTGTAGTGGAACTATGTTATTAAACTTAGGGAGAACATTCAATCAAAGCAACACAAGCAGACAACTTGGTTGTTAAGATTAATGAATTTATCTAGATCTTAAGGCTGCCATTGGATTAAATCATTAGTGCGGACACTGTGATTGTTTGTTGGTTAGGGATAGTTATACAGCAGATCCGTTAATTAACCAACGTTAAGAAAAGATAAAAATTCAGAATATAAACTGGAGTTTCCTTTCAAGGATCGGTTCTGATTTCTGTAGGTGGATGTGTGCTTGCGACCAAGGTTTGTTTTCTTGATATATTTCAGTTTCAATTGATTTTGTGTGCTAGTTTAATTTCTTTCATAGTTTAGATCATCACAAATCAAAACTCCCCAATTGCATAACATATAGCATATAAATCTGAACTAAATCTTCCTCGTGGGATCGACCCCTTACTTGCTCTATACTATTTTGTGTGTTTTAAGCTAGGGTAATTAATTTATGCGACCGCGACATCGCAACACTTAACTAAACATAATGAAAGAAAGAAACATAAATAAACAAAATAAGAATATAAATAAGATAAAAGTTAACTAAGTAAAGGAAAGGGAATGAAGAGCATAAACAAAAGATTAATATAAACACAACTTAAGCATTACAAAATACAAAGAGAGGAAGCAAGAGCATGATCTTGATCTGAACACCAAGATGCCTAAATGCATGGCAAATGCCTCCTTTTATAGGCCAAAATTTGGAACTATTGATTTGTTGACTAATTGATGAGTGGGTTGCCACATCTTGACTTGATGACAATTCTTATCTTCTTATCTGCCAAAAACATCATTGATAACGTCATAATTTGAACCAACTTAAATCATGAAAGTTCTAGGAAATCGTCTCATCTTTCCAGAAAAAAAAAAGATGAGGTTATTTAAACTTCTAGAACTTGAGATATAGGCTGAACACTGAACAGTGTCTGGGCTACAGGACAAATTCAGACTTCTCCGTTGTTGCTACAATTTGGATTGAAAACGGCCTTTTTAAATCTTGGACTCCCATGAACATTTTAGGCCTATGTCTTAGCTTTCCATCCATATAGAGCAGACCTAAATCCAAGATATACAGCTCCAACTATGCCCCAATGACCGAACAATGTTCTAGTTTGGACTGAACCAGCATCTCTTTTCTAAGTTTGACCCTTTCTTTGTCCTTTCAATTTTAGTACTTAAACTCATCAATCAATCCTTTCATTTATGTGATAAGATGAACATTTACCATAAAGTAAAGGTATCTTATAGTATCTGACTTGTTATTATAAAACATGCTTTAGTTAAGGAGTTATTGATATTTCAAGTGCAAAATGATGATATAAAACCTTGATAAAAATGCATTTTTAAGTACTAATCACTAAGCACGGCTTCTCATCCATAGCCTGATGGGCAGTCTAAAAGGACAATTTAGATTTTGAAAGATTTTCTACGGTCTTGTATTCTAGAGTTTAGAGGTCAATGGGAGGATCACTTGTCATTAGTAGAATTCATGTATAATAATAGTTATCAATCTACTATTGGCATGACACCAGCATTGTATGGAAGGAGATGTCGTACTACAGTATGTTGGGATGAAGTTAGGGAAAGGAAATTATTGAGACTTGAACTGATGCAGATCATGGTTGATAAGGTAACGGTTATAAAGAAAAGAATGAAAGAAGCTCAAGATCGATAAAAGAGTTATACTGACAATTGATGGAGACCTTTAGAGTTTCAAACTAGAGATACGGTGCCTTTAAAAGTTGCACCATGGAAACATGTGATTAGGTTTGGAATGAAGGGAAAATTAGCACCCAAGTATATCAGGCTATATAAAATTATAGAGAGAATTGGGACAGTTGCCTATCGATTATTGCTGCCATCACATTTAGATATAATACATAATGTGTTCCATGTGTTAATGTTGTGGAAAGCAAGATCTTGCTCGGATATTACCGCAAGTCCCTATTGAAGTACAAGAAGATTTAACTATGGAAGTAAAGCCTGTGCAAATTTTAGATCGTAGTATCAAGGAGTTGCAAAATAAAAAGGTGCCATTAGTAAAAAGATTGTGGAGAAACTCTCAAGTGGAAGAAGAGACCTAGGAAAGGGAGTCTGAAATGAATAAGAAATACTTAGTGTTGTTTTTGCATATAGGTATGAATCTAAATTTTGAGTATGAAATTTTGTTTTAGGAGGGGAGAATATAAGCCCCGAATAAAATAAAATTTGATAGGACACTGAAATAAATGTTAAGATAAGTAGCTATCTTAAATGATTATCATAATGGAAAGAAATGAATGGAAAAAAAATAAAAATAAAAAATAAATTTTCAAAAACAGCTGAAAAATAGAAAATACAGAAACACAAATAAATACTGGATGAAAATGGATTATGATGAAATAAATCTATTGGGATGTAAATTAATAAAAATCAAAATAACTCGGGTAAAAATGTGGTTTAACCTGTATTAGTACTCGAGAATTTTATGCCAAAAACATGAAAATTTACTATTGAGGACATGAATGGAATTAATTAAATTGTTACAATTTATAGGTTAATACAAGGGGAAGTGGCCGACCATAGGAGAGAAAGAAAGGAAGAGTGAAAACCAAGAGAAAAACATTAGAAATCAAGAGAAAAAAAAAGTGAGAGAGAGCTTTGGAGCTTGTAAGATTGAAAGACTTAGAACATTAAATTATGGAAGAATCAAGTGAAAGAAGATAGAAGAAAGGAGTGGAAGGCGACCACACTAGGAGGAGAAGAGAAGTTGGGAGAACTTAGATTGGTAAGCATGAAAAGTTAAGATTCTTACTTGAAAGAAGTGTTTTTGAGTTTATTTGAGTAAGTTATCAAACAATAACAATTAAATTTGATTTAATTTCTTATATTCTTGACTTTTTAAATTAGGGTTCTTATGAGAATTGAGGGATTTTGAGAAAAGTAGTAAGCTTGATGGGATTGAGGTTGAATAGTATAGAAATAGTGAATTTAAGTTGTAATAAAGAAAGAAATTGGATAATTTTGAAGAATGAACTTGTAACTAAGGATGAGGAAATAAAGGGATGAGGTTTTAATTGTTTTATATTTATGAAATGATGTTCCTCATCTTATTTGAAGTTTTCAAAGTATGAACAGGTGAAGAAACATTATAAAATGTAAATAGAAGGAATAAATAAATGGTAGGAATAATTCATGACATAATTCTTTAAATGAGTTAAAAGAAAAAAATTAATTAAACTATATATTGAAAATGATGTGACAAAGGAATGGAAATTTTTGGTGCAAAACTAAATTAAATAGAAGATATTACGTGCTTCAAATTTAAACACGTAGGAGAAACATTAATGAATTAATAATGGTGTAATTTGATTGATTTAGAAGTTATTTTGGGAATAAGGCATCAGGCAGGAAGACCTTGGCCCTCACAAGCAAATGGTAGGTGATTTATCACTTCATTTAAAATTTAAAATTTCATTATTAGTTATGAGTTATTTTATAACATATTGATATGAAAAAAAAAAGAAGAAACTTGTTTGTGTTATAATTAAGATGTTAGGTAATTCGAATAGAATTACCGGATTATTTGGCTATTAAAGAGATTAGCTAGATGTCGAGTAATTTGTATGGAATTACCTGAATTTATTTAGCTATGAAATAGAATAACCAGATATTGAGTAATTCGTATAGAATTACTAGAATTATTGACTAATAAAAGAGATTAGCTGAATGTGAAGTAATTCATATGGAATTACTAGATATTTATTGGCTACCAAGGAAGGATAGCTGGATTTGAGGTAAATTTTATGAATTGCCAAATTTAAAATTGAGCAATGAGTGTTGGTTGTCGTAGTCCTATAAGTATAGGATTGATAAAATTATGAATGGGCTATTGATGTTGGAATGTAGTAAGATAGTGATGAAAGACAATTGGATATATTTTGAAGAATTGTGAACATAAAAATTTTACCATTATTAATGAGTTATTTTACTTATTTCTTATTAATGTTATGTATACATGTATCTCACAAGATAATGCAGAGCATTAGATATAGACTTTTTTTTTAGATCTTTTTCTTTTGGGATGTAATATCTTTTGTCTTATATGTAGTTTGTATTGTATGTAAATTTTAATAAATATATCCTAAAGATGATTGCTTTGGTACTTGCACGTTTAGAAAGTATAAGTAAGAAACTAACATTAGTAAGCTATTCAAAATGAAGTTTAGTATTCAAAGTTATGCATGTTTAAATAATAGATGCATGTTAAAGTAATAATTTGTTCAATATAAATCCATTGAATTTAAACTTGTTTTAACTTAGTTAATGTTTTATTATAAGAGAATATAATTGCTATGATTTATTTGTTGATGATATAACGTTGAGAAAGCATAATGAAGTATTGCTATATGAGATATTGAATTATGAGATGAGATATGATCCAGGATGGTTGGATTGAAGTGGAATATCAAGTCATGTGATTAAATGAAGTCTAGTCGATAACTTCGTATCATTAAAAACAAAGGAAACTCTGTCAAATTTTCTATAGGAAATTAGATTTATTTTAAAAAAATCCTGAATGTTTTCAGTTCTGAAGGGTGATTTTGATGTAATAGTTATGACCTTGATGATATAATTTTGAGACTACCAAATATCTGCCCATTTATTACCCTTGATTAAGACAACGTGTAGCAGGATTAATAAATAATATTCTCTTTATTAGATAACTCAGTGATCTCAAGTTTAATGATCACTTACACAACCATCACATAAGCCTTTACATAAACACATATGATCTCTTCATATAAAATTCTCATGTGAGTTAATTCAGTGTACAAGTCATCTGACAAGCACCTACATATTAATTCTAGGTATCACTCATATCTCAATTTATGAGAACAATTGTTACCTTTCATGAAGGAAAGAACATAATATGTATGAGTCTCAACAACTCTAATTAATATCTAGTCTTAATATAGCATTGACCAGGAACATTTAGGGACATACTATAATGCAATAGAAATCTCATAATTATAACAACTTTATAATTTAATTTGCAAATTATTTTTGTTCTAAGAACATTATCTTTACACTAGATTCATTAATAAAATATTTGATGAATATTAAAGATAAATAAACCTTTATTAATAAATTAAATATATATACATGAACAAAATCAATATCACGTGTAACCAATTGATTGATTACTTGTCAGATACACTAACAATTCTATACGATGAATTCTTTAAGTTGAACAATGTTGATCGTTTAAAAACTTCTATCTTTTATGTGTTTTCTAAATGCCTATTTGGTTAGTTTTGCCAATCTTTCTTTGATTATTATTGTTGATAACTTGATATCTTTTTTTTGGATGATTACTTTTTTTTTTATCGTTGTTGTGATGATGTTTTACATAACCTCTAGTTGAGTTACAAAATAAACTTTGTAATCCCATTATTGATGGAATATGGTCCCAAGGTTTATACCATATTAGAGTTTTCGAGTAAAAAAAATTTATGTTCACTACAACATTTAAGAGTTTGACCGACAACCATTTTTCGTTGATGTAAGATTACCATTCTATCAGTAAAAAATTTATCGATAGCTTTACCAACAGAATGCATTCGTTTGAATACCGTTCGTTGGTGATTCCATGTGTGATTGCTACTTCTGATGGTAAAAAAAAAAAACCCGATGATTTTACAAACAGAAAATGCATGTAAAAAAATTATCAATTTACTGACGGAATTATTCCATCTGTATTGCCAATGGTAAATCACTAATGGCCTGAGCCATTAGTGATTGTGGCATAGTTAGTGAATATTTTATAACTCTTTGTGAGATTTCGACGGATGGATTCCATTTGTAAGGACATCGGTGAGTGTGGCATATTCAATAAATATTTTGCAACTCTTTGTGAAATACCGACAAAAGCATTCCTTATGTAAATCCATTGGTTATAATTTAAAAATATTTTTTAAAATAAAATTGCATAGAATAAATAATATAAAATTATATAGAATAATAGTAAAGAAACCAATTAAGCAAATAAAATTGCATAAAACATTAAAAATATAAAAATAAAGTTAAATAATATTCATCCAAATATTCATTAAAATTTTAAAGTGTTTCCAAAAAAAATTGAACTAGAACAATAGCGGAGCTGGAGGAGGAGGAGAAGGAGGCTGGTCATTCTCGGGGCCTTACAACCAAAAAAAGGATGCACATATACCACCCATCTATGATTTAATGCCCGTGACTATCTAGCGAAGTTGTTCATAATCTGCCGAGAGTTGTTGATATTGTTTTTTCAAGGCTACAAACTCCTTAAATTAGGTGCTCAATACTGATTGGGAGCTCTCAACGGTTGATACACTAAGGGTCATCCACAAGTTATCGGCCGTAGTGTTGGAGAGTCCGTACACCTGATTTTTATCGGGTCCACCAGACGATCCTGCCTCTATCCACAAATTCAAATCGAAATCCAAGTGGGTCAAAGGATCATCCCTATATCTCTCCCTTAACTGGCTATTATATGTATCCTAAAAATTAAAAAAGAAATCATCATCTTCAATTCAAGAAAATAATTACTTACAAAATAAAATGGTTGAACGAACATACCACGAAGTATTGAGCGTGGTTTTCGACGAACTATTGCACCCCTCTTTGGCGGTCTGTACTCTGCACATGCATCTCCACAAACAGCTTCATTGAGATCGATTCACGTCCAAGAGACATAGCCTGTAAAGAAAACAAATGTTGCAAGATAAATATATTTATATATAACAACAAATTACTTAACGATAAATTTCATGAAAATTAATCTTACCATCCACTTTGTATGTGTAGTGAATGGAACGGAGTTGTCGATGTGCGTGGTCACCGAACCATGAATTTGCTCGTTCCGGTTGTCAGCACCGGACTGTGAGCGTCGTGTGAACAGTTAAGACATCACATGCTGCATATATTGCTGCCATATATCCTCCGGGATGTATGGCAGTCTGAAATTCCTCCAAACTACCACGTCATTCCAGCCTTGGAGATCGTTATCTCTAGTGTATTTTTTTTGCTTTTTCTGCGCTTCATATCAAAAATCACGCAACCTACTTCCATCAACGAATTTTTTATGAGTTAATGACAAATTAGATTTGAAAACATAATTTTTTTAAAAAAAATATCGATGTTACCTAGTTGCCGCGTGATTCTCCCACACCCGTCTCGCAACATTGTCATGTGCGTTATCCTGAATTTGTTCTGTGTATAAATAATTTATTTAAAATAAAAAATTATTTATAAATAAATAAAATTATAAGTTAACACGAAATTCAAATCTTAGAAATCATGCATTGATATAAGGTTTCCAATCAGGATGTCTGGAAATCTGACTCCATTGAAATAATGGAATCTTCATCAATGATTTAAATGTTGATGTTATTACTCGGGTAGCCTCAATGTTTGTGAACCAGAAAATAAATAAAATTAATGAAATATTAATTAGTTGTTCTCAAATTATGTTATAAGTAAAAAAAAAAAAACTAAAACCACAACTTACATTGATAGGTCATCCTTCCAATGTGCCTCGTACTTGTGGGTGAATTGACCTCGTTGTGAAGGCACACCGCCTCTGTGCTGTGGAATCACGCTGGAAGAGGCAGCATCGCAAGTAGGCATAGGTGCCTCTTCTTGATCGGCACCTAAAGACATGTCATCCTCACTATTAGAAGAACTAGTTGCGACCATATGTGAGCGATGAGCTGTTGATTTCGTTCTACGCATCTATACAAATTGAACAATAATTACATAATCAAATTCGATTATTTAAAACAATTTCGGCAGCACTTCCCATATACTAGAGGCTACCTAAATTTTTATTTTGACAATATATAAGCCACAAACCAATTGATTTTATTTTATTTATACCAGATATTTCATATTTTTCAATTTCATCTCATTTTCAAAATGATAATAAAATGTTTCTAAGAGTAAAATAAAGAGAAAAAAATCTTATATATAACCTAATATCTATACAAATTTAACAATAAAATAAAGAAAAATAATTTAATTCCATATATTCAACTAACATTTATAAAAATTCATCAATAACAATTAAAATTCATAGAAACAATCAAACACTCTATTACGCAAGAATATAGTAAAATTGAAATAAAATAATTAAATTTAATTTTATATATTCAAATAAAATTTACAAGGAAAATTCAACAATAACAATTAAAATTCAAAAAAATATTCAATTATTATGGCAATACAAATAATAAAATAAACAAAAAATTAAAAACAAAAAAACTATTGACTTTTGGAATGAAAAATGCTTACCTTAATAATGTGTTTATTTCTAGACTTTATCCACGTGCAATACAAAAAAAAAAACAAAAAAATATTGTTAATAAAACAAAGAAAAAATGATTAAGTATATTGAATCACAATACATATCTTTTAATTTGTGGATGATGAAGATAAAATTATAGCTTGAGCGTACAAGGAAAAAAAACAAGAAATGTTTTAAAAGAATGAGAGGAAGAAAATGGATAAAACGAACAAGAGCACAAAAAAATGAACCGAAAGGGCTTTCGGTGGGAGTTATATGGTGATTTTGCCGATGGACTACTGAATAATATTATTTCTAATTATTCCATTGGTAATTCTGCCGATGAATTAACTTTAAAATTTTGAATTTTGCACAAAAATTGTAAATAACCCTCCAGAATTTTCACAGTCCGTTGTTGAGTTCTTCACTAAGTACATGCGGTCAGAGATGCATTAATTGCTCGCGCTTTGGAATTCACATTCCGTCGGTTAGTCCGTTGGTAATTATGAACTGCACCGATATAGGAGCTCAGCAGTTCCTAACCTTTGGCAAATACAAACAGAATAATTATGTCTATAGGGATGTCGGTGATTGTAAAAAATTCAGTAAATATTTTGCAACTCTTTGTGAAATACCAACAGACTCATTTTGTCTGTAAGGACGTTGGTGATGTGCATAGTGCATGACAAGTTGTGTTTTTATTGCCTATTCATCCTCCCCGTAGACACTTAAATTGGAAACTGCTCGCATAACACAATAACAACAGTGAACAATTATAAAAATAACTATTTCATAGTACAAAATTTCATCCAAAAATATTACATTATAAAAAGTTCTTTACACTTTTATGTTCTGATATTTAGTTAGAACTTTCCTCATGAAAGTTCTAGGAAATTGTCTCGGCTTTCCAACAAAAAAAATGAGGTTATTTGGACTTCTAGAACTCGAGATATGGGTTGAACACTAAACAGTATCTAGTCTGCAGGACAGATTCCGACTTCCCCGTTGTTGCTACAATTTGAACTTGAAAATGGCCTTTTTGAATCTTGCATTTCACATGAAAGTTTTAGGCCTATGTCTTAGCTTTCCATCAATATAGAGCAGATGTAAATCCAAGTTTTACATCTCTAGAAATGACCCAATGACTAAACAGTGTTTTAGTTTGGACTGAACTAGCATCTCTTTTCTAAGCTTAGCCCTCACTTTGTCTTTTCAATTTCAGAAGTTAAACTCATCAATCAATCATTTTATTTATGTGATAGGCCTGCATTTAAGATGAACATTTACCATAAATTAAAGCTATCTTATATTATTAGACAAGTTATTATAAAATGTGCTCTAGTTAAGGAGTTATTGATACTTCAAGTGTAAAATGATGATATAAAATCTTGATAAAAATACATTTTTAAGTACTAATCAGTAACAACAACAACAACAATGAACAATAAACGAGAATTCTATAATGAAATAAAGTAACTTGCAAAATATAATGAGTTTGTGATAGTACTTACATGTGTTTTAAACTATGTGGCAAATTATTCATCTTGTAATCGAAAGATTTGAGATTCGGTCAGCTGTAAGTTATTGGATAGTAAATATTCTCTGTGTTGCTTACAAGTTTTCAATATTATATGAGTTTATTATATTACAAGATATAAATAGTATATTTTTAACAAAGTTTAAGTAGTACATATACTTACTGAATAAAAGGTCTTAGCTCATTATAGTTAAATAAAACATAATTTTATGCTTGTCTGAACTATATCTCAAACAAATATCTTCCCCTTATAGTATTTTTACGTGTAGATCGTCCAGAATTGAAGAATATTGACAAGTTCCCACTTACAGGGACTTCACTACCATCATCATGTCGTGGAATGCTATTGATTCTCGTTCTTATATGAGGTTCAAAATAGTACAAGATAAATGTTGAGATCTTCTCAACAATATAGCCCTCACATATCAAAGCCTCAACATGTGCCTTGTTCTTAACCTTTTTCTGAAGATTGAACAAGTACCTATATGGAATTAAACAAATATTTTTCAATTAAGAAAAATAATGAAAATACTTTATGAATTACATTACATCTGTAATTTCTAACATCTCGAATGGATACATTCATCTATACTGGATTGGTCCTCCAACGTTTGCCTTATACGGTAAATATATGGGTAGATGCTCTATGGAGTCAAAAATGATGGAGGAATATCATCTTAAGTTTGCATATTGTCTCGACGATATTCATTTCAAGTCACTTAATGTGATTTATATGCAACTTGCTGGAGCATATATCTCTAAAGAAATGACTAATCTTCTTGAGTGCATCCCATATACCTTTTGGCAACAAATCACGATAAGCTAATGGAATGAGTGTTTGCATAAACACGTGGCCCAGTCATGACTCTTCATTCCATACAATTTGCATTCCTTTATATTAACCAACCTTGATATGTTCGAGGCATGTCCATTAGGAAAACACAGACTTTTAAGCTATTGGTAGACTAGTTTTTGTGTATTTTTCTCTAACACGAAGCTTGCTCTAGGTTTTGCAATCCGTGACCCATCAAAAACCAACTCTATATTTTTACGATTACAGAACAATGCTATATCCATTCTAGCCTTGATGTTGTCCATTTTCTTCCCCTTTACATCCATGACGGTGTTGAAAATGTTCGTAAGCACGTTCTTTTCTATGTGCATGACGTCAAGGTTATGGCAGAGGAGATTGATCTTCCAATAAGGAAGCTCCCAGAAAATGCTTTACTTTACCTAGTTGTAGGTCAAACCAAAACCAAGAAACTTCTGCTTACCAAATTCGAAACCAAACACAATGTCACCATACTTTGATACAATGTCATGCAATTCTTCACCAGAAAGACGCAGGGGTGTAATATCCTTTTCAACTCTGCTAATAAAGAAATCATTTCTGTTATTTATGTACCTATGATTCGTTGGCAAGTAATGATAGTGGCAGTAAAAAAAAAAGTTTTACCTCCGTTTATTAACGTGAATGCCTTGTTTGTTCTCCATGCAATATGGACATGCTAGTTTTCCATGCGTGCTCCACCTAGAAACCGTTCCATAAGCTGGAAAATCATAGATAGTCCACATCAAAGCCACCCTTATAAGAAAATTATGTTTTCTCGATATATCATAAGTTAAAGCTCCTGAGGACCACAATCAAGGTTTTTAAAATCGCTTTTTTAACACGAAACGAAATATGTAATATAAACTCGGATCGTAAACTTGGATCGTAAAATCGTAAAATTATAAGTAAAATATTTTAACTAATTATATATTGACAATTCCAATCAAGTAGAAAATAATAATATAATATAATTAAAATAAATACAAAATAAACAATATAAATATCCAAACACCTTAAAGTACATAAATCAAATAATTAATTGATTAAAAATATTAAATTATTTTTAATAAATGTTTTAAGGATCATTCATTAGCTGAATCCTAAATATATTGATTGAAATTTAAAAAACAAATATCTCCACAAGATTAGCTATCATTTCAAGAATAATTTTTTTATTCATTTTGATTTTTAATAATTCAAGAACATAAATAAAATCCTTCCTTGTTACTAAGATTATAAGAATAATAAACATAAAAGATAATAAATTGTTACCCAATTTGCTGCTTTAGCTTTGCAAGTTATAAAAGCATGTTAATTTATTTTTAAAATATTAAACTACATAAGACTAAATTAAAATCAAAGTAATTTAATTAAACTATGAGTAAAATATTCACGACCACACAAGTAAATTATTCACCTAAACTGTGGACCACATAAAATTCTTCTTACCATTCTTCTTACCACTTTGACTGCACTGGCTTCTAAAAAACCACACCGTCGTTCTCCTCCTCTCTTGCATTTCTAATTTTACTCCTCCCATGGCTTCCATTTCCATCACCCTAAAATTCTCCGTCTCTCAAATCCCCCTCCCCCTCTCCCTCCCCCTCTCTCACCCTGCCCTATCTACATCCCCAACAAAATCCTAGACCCCAATTAGCGTTGCTGGTGCTCCCTTCTTCCTCTCCCTCCCCCTCCCTCACCCGCCTTGTCTACGTCCCCAACAAAATCCTAGACCCAAATTAGCATTGCTGATGCTAGCAGTGCTAAGGTTGAGACTTGAGAATGTGAGATTTGGGCAAAAGACAAAGACAAAGAGGAAAGGGGAGGCTGGGGAGTGTGTAGCAAAGTCGGGACCGTGACTTTTGTCAAACTCGTAAATTCAGATCGAGTTGATCGAGTTAAACTGAGTTTGACCGAGTTTGCTGGGTTTCGAGTTTTTAACCTGATTTTACACGTTATATATGGGTTGACTTATAAAATCGTATGATTTTATGAGTCAACTAACGATTTTAACAACAATGACCACAACTATATCAACTCATTAATCAACGGTCGAAGACAAACATCTATATTCCGGTCCGGATTGCTAGGACTAGGTATCATCATAGATAAAAACATGAACTACAGCCTCATACACATCCTCAGTGACAAGTTGTAAACCGTGAGTATGACCGGCCAATAAGAATAAGAAGCAGTAAATAACATGAATAAGTTGAATCCATCTGCACACAACCCAAGATGCACATTCCTTGATTCAGTTGAAAAGTGAGGATGCACATTGTTAAAGTGTTTCCATGCTTCGTCGTCAGAAGGATGCACCATCACTCTATCAACCGCATCATGTTATTGGTGTCATGTCATGTGCTCAGCAGACCTTGGTAACATGAATAACCTATACAGTCAAGGTGTGATTGGAAAGTATCTAAGTTTTTTATATGCCACGAGAGTCTTTCATGTGTCAATTATGGGTTTGTAATGGGAATGCCCACATGTTATACACTCTATCAACTCAGCATTTCAAGGTAGCACAACATGCAAAAGTTATGACACATGTCAATTTTTTGGTATCCTAAACCGAGGGGTTTCATCATGGACCTAATAGTATAGAAGTTTTCTTTTGGCTTGTTCTCTTCAAGTAAAATACTGCTTGCCCATTCGATAATTTTATCATAACCGGCCTCACTCAACCCACAATCAAGGTCTCGATCCCTCTTTTTCTTTCTAATGACAGTCAGCCCTCCCTTTTTCTCTTCTTGTTTAATTTTTCTTGTTAATCCCTTGCCCACCAGTGTTTATTTTACCTATAACCCTCAATCTTGGATGGGTTCATGAAATTTAGTGTTTCTCTCTTGATTTGTAAAAATAGATATCAAAACTCCCTCTTTTCTTTCTTTATGATAGTTGCAGATTTGTTTTTGGCAAGAAGAGTAGTATTTATGCTCTATAATTAGTCTTATATGTATTTAAGCCTTATTTTCTTTAAGTGCATTCGTTTTGCCCCCACTTCTTTTTAGTTTAGTTTATTTTTTTAATTTAATCCAGCCTTGATTTTTCTCAGGATTTACAATAAATCATGAATTACACGACGTACATCTCCACTAGGATGCGTCTCAAGAGTTAATAGAAGATTATCTAAAGACTCCTTACCTAGTCCATCCTTAATAAATTGTATTTTATCTTCATGATTTATAGATACCATTCCTAAAGAACCACATGTTGCATTATCTGACAGACTTTTAGTCATTTTGTACGACGTTTCTTTTCAAAAATGCTTTTACCTATTCCAGCCATGTTTGAAATGAAAGAATTAGAGGACTCGCCTGATAATCGGACCTTTGCTTCAATCATCCAGCAAATATCTTTAGGAATTTCATGGTTCATTAACAACCTCAATCTTTCATACCTAGCACAGTAAATTTTTGCAATCACATTTGGAGGCAAAGCGGGAAAATATTTTTTCAATTTTTCAAGAGTGGTGTCCATTTTCCAATGAGAATTAGAGAAGAGATTCAAAGAAGGGAGAAAGAGCAAAGAATTGCACAAATATAGATACAGATATCAGTTATTATGGGAAACTAAAAGAACCGACTTAAGTCACGGAGTATCTTTATCTGCCATTTGACTGAGGTGAGAGAGACTAGCAAAACAAAAGTTACACCAAAATGAAACACAAAACAATGTGAGAAAAAGAATCAATCTTTATATACAGGATCACTCAATTCAATAGAGTCATTTTCAACTAAAAAATTATCAAAGTAAACTTTCAAATGAAGTTCATTAACCTTGAAAACATTATCATTCTTTGAATTCTCGATATCACAGGCCCCATATAGATATACATGTTTCACAATAAAAAGATCGCTCCATCTAGATCTTAGTTTTCTAGGAAATAAATGGAGTCGAGAATTATAAAGCAAGACTTTTTGACTAACATTGAATGTTTTTCTCAGTATTTTCTTGTCATGAAACTTTTTGATTCTTGCTTTATGAATTCTTGAATTTTCATATGCATCATTTCTTATTTCTTCAAGCTCATTTATTTGAAATTTTTGCAGCTAACTAACATCATCAAGGTTTGAATTAAAAGCTTTAATAGCCCAATAAACTTTATGTTCAAGTTCCACAGGCAAGTGACAAGGTTTTTCATAGACTAGTCTATAAGGTCACATATCTAATGATGTTTTAGAAGCAGTTCAATAAGCCCAAAGTGCATCATTAAGTCTTATAGACCAGTCTTTCCTATTAGGGTTCATTATTTTCTCCAAGATCTGTTTGATCTCCCTATTAGCAAGCTCTACTTGTCCACTTGTCTGAGGGTGATAAGGAGTGAAAGCTTTATGTGTGATTCCATATTTCTTCATTAAAGATTCAAATGACTTGTTACAGAAATGTGTTCCCCTATCACATATGATGGCTCAAGGGATTCCAAATCGACTCAAAATATTTTCTTTCAAAAACTTTATCACTATTTTGTGATCATTGTTTCGACTTGGAATTGCCTCTATCCATTTTAGAATTGCCTCTATCCATTTTGAAACATAATTTACTGCAATTAATATATACAAGAAACCAAATGATGAAGGAAATGGACCTATGAAATCTATACCCCAATAGTCAAAGATCTCAATGACAAGAATAGGATTTAAAGGCATCATGTGATGTTTTGAAATAGATCCCAACTTTTGATAATTTTTACAAGTCTTGCGGAATACATGTGAGTCCTTGAACATGTTGGGCCAGTAAAATCCACTTTTTAAGATTTTTGCAGTTGTCTTTCTTGATGAGAAATGACCCCCACATGCCTTAGAATGACAAAATTTAATGACACTACTTACCTCATTCTCAGGAATGCATCTTTAAAATATTTGATCAGGGCAATATTTGAATAAATAAGGGTCATCCCAGTAAAAGTTCTTCACTTCATTCAAGAACTTTCTTTTGTCTTGGTGATGCGAACTCTAGCAGAATTTAATGGTATTCGCGACCCCAAGATCAATCTAACCCAAGTTTGTTGAGATTTGAATGAGCTTATCACAATTAAAGACTTGCTCCAAGGCAACAAGACTATAAACCAACTCGATCACAACGCCTACACCTAAAGACGAGCAAAAGAAGTATAAATTCACAACAAAGGATGGTCAATTCTTTGAAGAGTTGAAAGTTCAATCAAGAACCAAGATTGAGCAACCAAAAGTCGGCTACAATGCTAAAAATATTATAAAAAGTCTGCCCTAAAAATATTCTTAAAGAGTATTTAAACTCTAAGCCAAAACCCTAGTTTTCCTAATGAATCTCATATAAACCCAATTTAAATAATAATCAACCCAAGCTAAAACTAGCCCAAACTAATTAAAATAAACAAAATAAACAAGTCTAAAACCCAAACAAGTTGTCTCCTCTCAAAATAAATAAAGTTTGATAGCC
>Ga0325404_1002345_pt1 | contig 20256 bp, 12 predicted proteins | sample PopdelMetagenome_18_FD_205664 | JGI IMG/M metagenome (GOLD analysis project Ga0325404, IMG submission 205664) | Populus deltoides microbial communities from Bellville, Georgia, United States - Xylem-Control-R1 | ecosystem: Host-associated > Plants > Phyllosphere > Stem > Wood/Secondary xylem... | reverse complement strand
ATAAATAAATAAAACTTTAGGGATATACCAAATTTTTTATTATAATACAACTCATATCATTAGAAAAATCTCGATGCGATAAACCTAACAACATAAAAAAAATCATCAACAATAAATATTTATTATCCAAAATGAAAAGATTAGAAAATAAAATAAAAATAGAAAAGGCTATTATCATGCTAAGTAAAGCTCTAGAAGAAAATGATATTTTATAATCACTGAAGAGAGAGAGAGAAAAAAAAAGGCTTAACTAAGTAGAGTTTCTAAGGAAGCTGGTAAAAAAAATTAATTATCTGTTTAAAAGTGCGGGTGTGATTGTTTTTTAAAGTGTTTTTCATGCTGAAATGCATCAAAATAATATTTTTTTATTTTTAAAAAATTATTTTTGAGATCAGCGCATTAAAATGATCCAAAACATAAAAAAAATAAATTTTTTAAAAACACAAATCGGTAATATAGCAATTGTCATGTGAAATATAAAATCAAGGTAATTAATTACTATTCTTGAAGGATGTTATATAAAAGAATATACTTTAATTTAGAGAAAAAAAGTTAGTACCAATTAAGATTTATCGATCCCTTTGAAGTTTGAAGTTAAAAAAAAAATCAAACCAGTGGCCTTGCATTAGCATTTTCATCCCATCCATCAAATATACATAATATGTATCTTATATTTCTATTTTGAAAAGATGAATAGAAATATAACTAATGGTTAGGGTGAAATAACTTGTGGGGTATTTAAGCTAGTGGTATTATTGTAAATAGATGAAAATTAATTAGCCTTCTCTTCTCTTTATTAAGCCGACGAATTTCCAGTTAAGTAATGTAAAAATCATAGTTTTTAAACCCAATCCGGTGGTCGACCCGGTATAATGATCGGGTCACGGGTCAGTTGGGTTGACCCGCTTCAACCCGGGTCAACCCAAAAAAAAATATATCTAAGCATACATTGCTGAGGCGTGAATCAAATTGACTTTTTAACTCTTTCACACAAAAACCCAACCAATCAAAAAAAAAATCTTCTTGACCTGTTGGCACCATTTAGCAAGGACATTGAGTGTTGAGTGTGAACCAATTACTTCAAAAGACTAGTCTTCTTGTCTTCTTGTCAGAATAAGATTGTTGGGTGGATTTGGATTTGTCCACCAATTCTTTCAAAGAAAGAAATGAATCCTCCGCAGCTCGACTCACGAGAATTGAGAATTCCACATTTTGTTGCCCAAACTTAGCCATTCCAGGTCTTCAAGAGTTCGGGCTTTATTTCTTCTTCTGGTTTGTTACTGGATCTGCATATTACAATTACTGTTATAAAGGCATAATAGAAGAAGCAAGGGTTTTTGGAGATAGAAACAGAAGAATAGGTTTCGTTTTCTTTTACTTTAGTGTTTTGTGTTATTTTTTAGGTTTTGGAAGGAGAGAGAGATGGGGACTTACGGCTTGCGTGTGGCTTAAACTGATCTGCAACTAATCTGCAACTGATATGGCTGCTGTGAACTTTGAAGAGAGACAGGGATTAGGTTTTCTGCTAAAGCCAAAAACGACGTTGTTTAGCTTATATATGTATATAAAATAGACAGCCGAGTCTCACCCGGGTTTGACAGGGTGGACCGGGTCCCGGGTCGACCCGCCGGGTTGACCGGGTTTCGCCGGGCCAATTTCCGAGCGGGTTTTTGCCTCCACCCGGACCGGTCCCAGGCCCGGGTCGGCCGGGTCCCGGGTCAACCCTCCAGGCCGGTCCGGGTTTTAAAACATTGGTAAAAACTTGGATGAAATAATAAAAAAATTGGTATACCAAAAAAAGGCCGACATTTAGAGATTTTACAGAAATAACAATTGAGACATTAAATTATTGGAATTTGGGTAAATTGAAGGAAAAGTACTGGTGAGGTATTCTTTTGTAATTAAATCCATATTTCTTATTGTTTTTATTAGGGGGATTTAAAATCCCTAAAAATAGATTTTTAGGGTTTATGTGAATTATTTAGAGAAATTTTGCTAGTTATATTTCAAATGGCATATTATAATTAAATACAACTCAAACATATATCAAATTGTGCCAGTTAAAACTTAATATGAATAGTGAACTAAGTTGATATATTTATCTTTTATTTTTATTTTTTTAATTACATCCTTTAATATCGAGTTTTTTTTAGTTTTATCATTAATCGGTTTTTATATTTTTTATCTTAGGTATTTTTATTATATAGTAAAATAAAATAAATTTAATTCAACTAAACAGAGTCCAAAACTTGGGTTATAAGTTTGATGGGTTGATTAAAATGAACCATGTCTTTTTTTCCCCTTTAATTTATATAGTCGATAAAGTCATATCGAGATAATTTTCACACAATTTAATTTAAATTATAGGCTAATCAACTAGCCATGTCAGGATTTTTCAAGTTTAAACTTGTGTACCAAGTTTAATAATAATACTAAAAAAATCATAACAATCTAGGTATTACTTTTTTTATTCCAAAAAGTTTGGGTATAACTCACAACCAAATAGCTGGCGATAAACAAATTTTCTTCTAAATTATATTGAAAAAGTTGCGGTTTAAAATATAAACTAAAATTTAGTTTAAAATCTTACAAAAATATGATTTTTTTTATTGAATTTAAAAGATTTTTTAGATTATGTTCAGTAGAAATAGAAGGAGAAGGATAACAAGATTTAAAATCACCACTGTACCATTTATAAAGTGCTCAATATTTTATAAATTGAGTGTTTTGAATGGTAAATAAATTTTATCCTTCATATACTTCAAATAAAATATCTCTCTTCTATAACAAACACCACCTAATAGTCGAGAGAGACGTAGATACCTAGATATAAGAAATTGACATTTCCATTGATTCATGCATGGTGAAAACCCAATATAAATATTAACTGTGAAGGACTGGAAAGTTGTCAATTGCAGACGACGAAATCTTTAATTAAGAAGGATTAGGTTGCGAGGCTGGACAAATTTTAAATTATTTTATTATATTTTCGTATTGTTTTTTATATATTAATATTAAAAATAATTTTTTATAAATAAGAAAATATTATTTTAATATATTTTTAAATAAAAATTACATTACAAAATAAAAATTATCAAATTCTCAAACATTCTGTGAAATGTTTGTCAAAAGTTCTTGGAAGGTCAACTTAACCAAAGAGATAAAACGAAACCGTCTTGAACCACCGAGATGGACCACTTTCTAGACGGTCGCAACGAGCTTTCAGACGAGAGAGCGATCAGGTACCAGGAACAAGGTTACGGGCTACGGCATCGCCAATGCCATTTTGGGGCTAGGTGCATGCCCACCTTTTTGGTGCCCATATTTGAGTGTTTATGGCTTCTTTGCCTTCTATTTCCATGAGCCCAACTTCTACAGCGATGACGAGTCTTTTTCGTCACAAGAGAGGTCCGGAGCCCAGATTTTTTGAAAGGAAAGAGCCTGCCAAGTGTAAACACTATTTGAGCTATATACTCGTGGCCACGAAAATGATAGTAATTTTTTAAAAATAATTATTTAAAAATATATTAAAATAATATATTTTTTATATTTAATATTAGTATATAAAAATAATTTTAAAATAATAAAAAATTACTTTGAAGAAAAAAATAAATAAAAAATAATTTTTTTCAATAACACTATTAAAATGCAAAAACAAAAAATCTAGAACTGTTTATTTTTTATTTTAAAAGAGCATTTTAAAAATTTTATTTTAAAAATTTTTTACTTCAAATTAATATTTTTTTTGATAATTTTATATTATTTTGAGGTGCTGATGTTAAAAATATTTTTTTAAAAAATAAAAAATATATTCTTTTAATGTATTTTCAAATAAAAAAATACTTTAAAAAATAATTATTACCACATTAAAAAAACACCCAAAACTATTAATAAAAACAACTGTTTTTTTTTTCTTTGTTGTTAATATTTCCTTCTTTTATTTTTAATAACAGGGGGTTCATGTGTGCACAATGTATATGGACACAGAAGGAACTAGAGTCAAAGCTAGAAGCCAGGACCATCATCACCCAACTCATTTATTTCATGCCTCATACCAAGAACACCTTTAAAAATAGTAGTGTTATGGAAATATTTTGGTTGGTGGAGAGTTGATAATTTTTTAAAGTATTTTTTATTTAAAAATATATAAATATATATTTTTTATTTTTTTTATTTTTTTTATCAAAATTATCTGAAAATATAAAAAAATAATTTAAAATAAAAAAATTAAATTTTTGCAAAAAACTTTTCAAATACAAAACCAAATATATCGTATTCAATGGATGGGGCTCGGTTTGTGTGTGTGGGGGACCTCTAGACTGTAGCGTATATGGACTTTCTGCAGAACTAGTTCTGATTTAATAAAATATTAAATGAAGAGATAACATCAAATTATTTGTGATTCGGTTCGATTCTTGCTTGATTGATAAGGTACGATAGCAGCTTCGTGCACAGTACCCCTTTGGATAGCCGTTGACCCAACAATTGGTTCCAGGTTTCCAAGTATACGCGACCATGGCTGTCTCTTTATTTTATTTTCCCCTGAAGATTCAAATCCTTGTCCTACCTTTTTCTTTCATTGTTTTTTTCCTTCTTGGCATGGAAGTTTTTGGGTGATGAACTAAAGGATCTGATCCACGCTGCTTTTGGCAACCAAAAAGAAAGAAAATAAAAAAGGCCATGGTTTAGTCGACCAAGCTGGCATTTGACAACAAAATGGTCCATCTGTTTATTGATTTTAGCATCTTCGTCACCCATACGAGTACCAAAAAGAGTAGAGAAAAAGGAGCCTCGGGTCTAGGCTAATTTTGCAGATTACACACACAAGAACTACAGACTGTAGCTAATATTATACAAGCAATTATATGATACATGTTATAGACCAGCATACGGAAATTCTTTCGAAGATCTTCGAACTAGACTGACGCAATCGGGAAGAGAAGTTAATTACTGATCTGGGTTGTACTTCTCCGTATCTCTCACTTCCTTTCTCATGTTAAGAGCACCATCTTTACTGATCGCAATGCTCACCAGCTTGCACGGCTCAGCTGCTTCCAACATTTGGACTACACTTCTCATGGCTGGTCTCATTGCTGGAAGCCTTGCAGTGCAGAGAATTGCAATTCTCAACACCTTGACAGCGTCTTCCTTGAAAGCTTCTGGAATTCTTGAGTCCACTATACTCAACACACTCTGTTTAGTCTTCAATTTGCTGCTGATCCAATCTACTATGTCGTTGTTATCTCCATATTCTGGCTCTATTGCCCTTTTTCCACTCACCAGCTCCATTAACACCACGCCAAAGCTATACACATCACTCTTCTCGTTCACTTTGTATGTATACGCATATTCTGGAAAATCAAAACGTATATATGTTAAATTAACTGGACTTGAAGCTAAAATGAAATGCCAAACAAGCCACAATTCCATGATCCTTCAATTAGCCACTTGACAGTATAAAGAGATAATACCTACATATCTTCCCATGAACAAAACTACGAAAAAAATCGAAGTAAAGAGCATAATTTACTTACCAGGAGCTATATAACCATGGGTTCCTGCAATGACTTGGGTGGAGTCCTTGCCACCATTGGCTTGAATCATCTTAGCAAGTCCAAAATCAGCAATTCTGGGCTTGAATAACTCATCCAATAATATGTTGCTAGACTTCACATCGCGGTGAATTATGGGTCTATCACACCCATGATGTAGATACTCCAAACCCTTAGCTGCCCCCACAGCAATCTCGTACCTCGTCTGCCAATCAAGCTCCATCTTCCTTGATGCATGCAATCGGTCCCATAAGCTCCCATTTGGCATATACTCATAGACCAAAAGGCTTGAATCCTCACTGGTAATGCTGCAATACAACTTCACCACGTTGACATGCCTAATTGAGCTCAAGGTCTCCACCTCCGCATCAAATTCCTTGGATTTTCTTGCCTCTTTTCCCAAAATTGGTGTGGTGCTCCTGCTCTTCTTAGTGCTAGTAGAATTTGCAGTCCAAATATGCTTCACTGCTAGTTCTTTGCCATTGGCGAGGGCCACTCTGTACACGTTGCCGGACCCTCCTTTTCCTATCAGATTCTCTTGTTTAATTGAATCAAGAATCTCATCCTCGGTGAAGGTTAACACATGGAAAGATTTCAAGTCCCAAGATTCTTCCTTCAACGAGCGGTCATGATACTTTTCTCTCTTCTTCAAGTGGAAGAAGCATGCGAGTGAAGCAAGCAAAATCATTGAACCCACAGAAAAGCAAAGGATGAGCGTACGGACCTCCTTGGAGATACTGGATTTAGGGTAGCATCGCTGAAAAGAGCTAATTGTCCGGCTACAGAGACCAGGATTTCCAATGAAGCTACCATTGTAAGCTTCAATTGATAAAGATTGAGGTATTGGACCAGATAATCTATTGTGGGATAGATCAAGAAGACTTAGTCTCAAAGATGACAAACTTCCTGGAATATGACCTGAAATCTCATTCTCCGACAAATTTAGAGAATTCAAAGTTGGTAGATGCCCCAAAGTGGATGGGATTTCACCAGAAAGCGAATTATGAGCCATGCTCACGTCAGTCAGAGAATAACATGAGCCTAATGAATCCGGTATTGAACCAGAGAACATATTGTTTTCCAAATGAAGACTGCTCAGCTGCTTGAGTTCACCAATTTTATTTGGAATTTTTCCCGAAAACAGATTGTCATTTAACTGGACTGTAACCAATGACGTAGCTTTCGAAATCTCTTCTGGTAATTCACCAGATAAGCGATTGTTTCCGAGCAACAATTGACCGAGAGCTTTAGCGTTTCCAATATCAGAGGTCACTGGACCTTCGAATTGATTCTTCTCGATGTCAATTATATTCGCCTCGGGCAATCCCCAAATTCCAGCAGGAACCTTGCCAGAAAGCCGGTTGTTGCTGACTCTGAACCTCAATAACGTATTACAGTTTGCATAGCCAGCCGGAATTTCGCCAGTCAAGTTGTTTTGAAGCACGAGAAGCCGAGTCATAGTCCCCTTCTTGCACATATCTGGCGGAATTGAGCCGGTCAACTGATTCTCGGACACATCAATAAAATCAAAATCAGTCCAAGAACCAAGCTTTGGAGGAAGAGGACCTGTTAACTGGTTCTGGTACAACGAAACATTCACAAGTTTCTTGAATTCACCGAACTCTGCTGGAATTTCACCAGAAAGCTCGTTCATATATAGCTGCAGAGAGACCAAATTGGTCAAAAATCTCAATTCAGACAAATCACCTTCTAAATTGTTCGTCGACGCATCAAATTTTTCCAGCTTTGTCAAGTTTCCAAACCCGGCCGGCAACTTTCCCGTCAAGCTGTTGTTGAAGAGCTCGAGCTGCCAGAGATTTCGTAGCTTTACTATCTGAGAAGGAATCTCTCCGGATAGATAATTGTTACTAAGCTCCAAGTTTGTGAGCTCGATAAGATTTCCAATTTCTTCAGGAATTGTGCCTTCGATGCTGCAATTCGTCATGTAAAGCCAATTCAGTTTTGTTAGCTTGACAACTTCATTTGGAAACGGAGCTCGGTTAAATGTATTGTCCCCGATACTTAGAGTAACGAGACCTGTCATGTTTTGCAGCGACTTCCATGGAAAACCGCCATTGAACCCACTCTGGTTCAAATACAGGTGCTGTAATTGACTGAGAGATGATATGTCAGGGAATGGCCCAGTGAACAAATTGTTGCCAAGATCGAGATATTGCAACTTTGTGCAGTTGTTCAAGTAATTCGTGATGGTACCGTGCAAGAAGTTGTAACCAAAAGAAAGCTTATCCAAAGATTGGAGCTGGCATATTGAATCAAGAGGAAGGACACCCTCTAAGTTCTGTCCCGAAAGCTCGATTTCTTTGACTGACTTATCTGAATTACAGGTAATTCCTGTGAATTCACATATGGGTTTATTTGAATCCCAAGAATCAAATACATGAGTATTTGATTTCTTAAGTGAAGTTTTAAGGTTTAGTAGTATTTGAAGTTCATCGGATTTGATCTTGGAGAAGAGAAGGAGAAAACAGATAAGAAGCAGAGAAGGGAAGTGTTGCATGGAAGAATAGGCCGTTGACATTTCGGCCGGTGAAACGGATACGATGGTCTGTTTTTGGGGGGATGGGAGAATTTTGGAATCAGAGAAGAAGGATGGAATATGCAGAAGAGGGTGAGGGTGCCATTTTAACTTTGATGGCGGGCGTTCACGTATTGATAGATTTACTGTGTTGTGGTTACAGGGATATTAAAAAAAAAAAAAAACTGAAAGAGGTAGCGGATTTACTGTAAATTCACATCTTCTTTCCATTTAAAAAAGAAGAACTTTAGGCTAAAGGTTGATGGTAAGTTTTCTTTGCAAAAAGGGTATTTTAATATTTTTAAATTCATTGAGATGGATATTTTTTTAAAAAAATTGCATAATAAATTATCATAAATATATTTAAAATTAATATATTGTCGGGTGTCATGGAAGGATAGATTGTATTTTTACTTATAAAGTGTACAATAAAATAATTAATTTAATTTTATATAAAAAATATTTTAACTGGTTAAGAGAGGTGTTTCGGTCTTATCTTTTTTATTTACATAGTTAAAATATCTCTTTGTCTTTAGAATTTAATTTTTTATACTTTAAATTTAAGGGTATTTTTGTTATTATACACTTGATTTTTTTATTGGATAGAATGATGGTTAATTTTGTCTTTTAATAAATTAAAAGGATTTAAAAAAATCAAAAGGCATGCATGGGTCGCTATGTCATTTTTAGACGGCACGTGCAGCTGGTTCCAGCAACTAAAAATTTTTCAAGGTGTCTTTAAATTCGTCTCGATGTCTCCTCCATATAACAATAGTTCATGTAAAAAACAGAGCTCCAGTTTAGTTCTGACAACTATTTTTTTTTCTCTTTCTTCCTCGATTCTTGTGTCCTGCCCTGTAATATTTCAAATCACCCTTTTAGCTTCTCTTTGTTTTTGATATTTTGGTTAATATTTGTTTTATTTCAAATAACTTAAAAAAAACAAAATTTGTTTCAATTTCATTATTGTTTGATTTTTTCACTTTTTTTTATTTTCGATTTAATCCTTAGTCTTTTGATTGATATTTGTTTTATTTGAAATCACTTATGAAAATTAAAATTTGTTTTGATTTCATCCTCGTTTGATTTTTAAAATTTTTCTTATTTTATCCTCATTCTTTTGATTTTTTTTGCTTTGTTATATTTATTTGTTTGGTATTTTTTTACACTCAATTTTATCATTCAACAATGAGTTGATTTAGATTTAAGCTTCTAGGTTGAGCCCATTGTGGAATTTCATGGATTGTTATTTGAAAAATTAGCCCAGCTTAAGAACATTCGCTAAGGGTTGCTCTAGTTTTTTATCATTATTTTAAGCTAATGTTTCTCCAATTTTATCCTTCAATATTTATTTTATTTAAGATTGGGCTTTGTGTTTTTTTATGTGCTTTCTACATCTTTTTTTTTTATTTGGTTGAGTTATCCAAAGTCTTCTTATTTTTTTTCTTTGTTAAATATATTTTTTCAAGATTAATTTTTTTAATTAAATAGAATTAAATTATTGAATATACGGATACTCACTTCATTGTGTTTTGTTCAATTTGTTTTTCCAAGGCATTACTCTAGCGAACCATATAGTTTCTTTCAATGTTGTCTTACTTTATTTTACGGTGAAATTTAAACCATCCAACCAAAATCTTTTGGTTTTGAGCGATATCCACGGTGGAGTGGAGGTAGATCTCCAGCGATCTTTTCTTTCCTTTTGTTACAGGTATGATATTGATGACTCATTTTTTCAGTTTTATGATTTGTTTTCTATTATTGCCTTTGATTTAAATTAAATTATTAAATTAACTAATTGTATTGGATGTAGTTTAGTTAATGACCCAAGTGTTGTGTTCTTATTATTTTTTTAAAAACACTATGGTAGCTTAACCATTCCTTTTTTACATAAAATTTTTTTTAAATCAACTCGGCAAGTTGCTAGTCTAGTGGTCACTATTCTTGCTTGGTTATAGTATTTGAAGGGGGCTTTTGTTCTTATGTTGTGAGGAACATTACTTTATGGTTTGTTTTAAGACAATTTTTTATTTGTTCCACAGAAAAAATGTTTTTACAATGATCCATAGCTATGTAGGTAAATGTTTTTTTTTTAAATAATACTAAAGTATTAGTAATAACCTAGAATTATTATTCATTACGTAACTTATTCATAACATTTGCAATATCTACCACCTCAGCAATCAACATTAAGTGTGCGAGAAAAAACCTATGTGGTTGTATTTTTGAAAAATAAAGATATATCTACTTATTTTTCTAAACATTATATTTTCAATAATACAAACAAAGTTCATTTTAAATTAATTACTTTTAAAATTTCAATAAAATATATAAAAAATATTAAATAAAACTATCTTAGTTCCTATTTTAAAACTATTTTTTAAATTACATTTTTATTAGATCGCTTCATCCTATACATCCTACTCACTTGCCACACTTGATTATTTCACCAATTTTCTCCCCTACTGTACTGCTAATCTACCACACTAGCAAACCACCCAGCCTAACAACCCATTGCCTAACCGTGTCTGCCATCATTTAACAGCTCCCAGCCTTGTCCTATGTCATCATTTACTTGTTTCTCTAATGATCATTCTCTAGGTACACGTTCTTTTTCTTCAGGGTTGCATTTTTCCAGGTCTGCAACTGCAGAGACTCTTGGTTCTACTACAGTCTCACCAGGTTCTGCTGCCACAAGCTCCATGTCTCGGTTTAGTTATCTAGTCATCCTGAATTTAATTGTTGATCTCTCATCTTATCCTCTCCAGTAGCTTACAGATTTAGGTTCTCCTTTATCTCATCTTGCAACTCGTTAGCATCCCATGGTCCTTCGCCCAAGGCTACCCAAGACAACACATTTGACGACGTCTTTGGCCGTGGTTACTGGACCTCTTTGTCAGGTACTCTCTCATCCCACTTATGAACCTATTGCATGCAATGATGCTGACAGGTATGGGGCTTGGTATGATGCTATGCAAGATGAAATTCAAGCATTGTACTCTAAGGACATTTGATCATTGGTTCATTTTCATCATTCAATGAATATTGTTGGTAGTCCTTAGATGTACAAGATAAAGCGTCTTGTGGATGACAACATTGAGCGATATAGAGCGCAATTAATTGCTAGAGATTTTACCCAGCAAGAAGGCATTGATTATTCTGAGACCTTTAGTCCTGTCATTAAGCAGACGACTGTCATGTTGCTCTTCTCCATTGCAGTTTCGCGTGGTTGAAAGATTCATCAACTCAATATACATAACGTCTTCCTCAATGGAGTCATTGTCGAAGACGTCTACATGAAACAACTTCCAAGTTTTGTTGACTTATCTCTTTCTTCTCATGTGTGCCAGTTGTATAAGTCTTTATATGATTTGAAGTAGGCTCCGCAGACATGGTACACTTATCTAAGTGATTTTCTGCTTTCTCTTGGCTTTTACGCTTTCAAGGTTGACACCTCCTTATTTATCATGTCTGTGAGTGCTGATATCTTTTATCTTTTAGTTTATATTGATGATATCATACTTATAAGTAGTGACTCTACCATACTTCAATGCCTAATACAATTGATGAGTTCAGAGTTTAAGCTTCGAGACTTAGGAGATGTTCATTATTTTTTGGGCATTGAGGTTCAATCCACCAGTATGGGTCGATGTTATGACAATATAAGTATACTCTCAGCATCTTTACTTGGGCTGATATGATCTCTTGCAAATCTGTTGATACTCCTATTTCTACCTCCAAAGTTACAGTGTTGCCTGATTCCTTATTTTCTGATCCTACAAGTTTTCATCAAATCATTGGTGCTCTTTAATATCTTACATTTACGAGATCATACATATGTTTTGTTGTTAAAAGAGTTTGTCATTTATGCATGCTCCTACAGATTCTCATTGGGCTGCCATTAAATGCATTCTGTGTTATCTTCAGGGTATGGTCTTCTATGACTTACATATCACTTGTAGTTCCTTCTTTGCTTTATATGGCTTTACGGATGCAGATTGGGGAGGTAGTATTGATAATCGCAAGTCTATGGGTGGTTACCTTATTTTCTTTAGTTGTACACCGGTTTCGTGGAAATCAAACAAGCACCACATGGTTGCCCGCTCCTCTACCGGGGCTGAATACAAAGCCTTAGCAGACGACACTATTAAGGTTATCTAGCTTCAGTATTTATTGTTAGATTTGCAGATTACTTCTGTTTTTGCTCCTACCATTTTACCAGCGAATCATATATTTCATGCTCATACTAAACATGTTGAGGTTGATTATTATTTTGTATGAAACAAGGTTGCAAAGAAAGAGATTCAGAATTGTTTTTATATCTTCTCAAGATCAACTTGCAGATGTCTTTACTAAGTCGCTTCATACTGCTTTTTTTATTGTTTTTCGATTCAAGTTTCGGGTTAATCTTCCACCGTCAGCTTAAGAGGACATATTATAGAATGTGTGTGTGTGTGTGTGGGAAATATTATAAAACTACTCTAGTATTGTAATCTTTTTACATTAACTATTATATATTGCCCTATATATATAAATATGAAAAATTGATTAATTAATAGGTTAAGCTTTCTATTTCTCTTCAACTAGGAATAATAAAATAGTATTAACAGCACCATCTAAATTGAAATATAACATCAATACTACCAGCCATCACCCTGAAAGTTTCTATGAAGGCATTTTATTAATTTCCAAAGTCCCGTCTTTGTATAAATAGATAGAGTGACAAATCTTTTACTTCTCCATAAATCAGCTCGACTTATGATGACCCAGTATGTCATCAAAGGCAGGAAGTTGCCGAGAAATGTAGGGTTTTCATGTAATCATCAAAAGAAAAACATGACAGGGGTGAACTTCAGTATCTAAAATGGTGCGAAGATCGAACAAGGGGAAGAAACCAAGTGAACGTTTTACGCTTGACGAGATGAATTTTGTGGAGTCAAGGCAACAACTCAAGATATCGATAATGGCAATCAATGACCAAAATTACAAATATAATCAGGCAAGAGGGTGGCCCTTAATCAGAGCACATTCTTGTTAGGTTGAATTAAAAAATAGTAACAATAATGTTGCCATTTGCCAACAACCATACTGTATAATGTACCTTTCGAAATCCATTAATTAGAAAATATATATATTAAGAAGGCGATTTTTTTACTTTAAAGAAGAGGTCGGCATCCCTCGGGAAGCTGGTTTCAATCCATCCCTCTCTAAAATGAAAGGAAACATGAAGGAAAGACCACACTTTCTAGATGTAGAGAAATAGACGGGCGTCTAATGAACCCTAGGTCACCGACTAGAGACATCAAATATCATTTTGGAGCCTAACTTTATTTCATGTCGGGTATTTTTTTTAAATAATTTATAATAATATTTCATATTATGATAATAACGCTTAGAAAACCATGTTCGCACACTTGCCAAATCTTTTAAATTGTGCTTTTATATATATCTAAATTTTTTATATTTAGAAATTTATTCAACCCTAATTGATCTGGCCGAACTGAAATAACTCACTAAAAAGTAAAGTTTTTTCAATAATATTATATTTGATTTATAACTCAAACTTAAAATTTTATTTTAAAAAAACAAGCACCGAATATCTTGAACTACTACGCTGGTAAATTTCTGTTAAGTCTGTGAACTATTTTAATAACTCGGAAAAGTCTTGCTACCCTTCAAGTTAAAACTGTGAGTGTCATTTATTTTATTTATTCGGTAGAGTGGTGAAGCACGGAAGCGTCAAGCCGCCGAGGTTGAATTTAATACCTCACTCCATATTCTAGAAAACACGTGGATAATGTTATGTGATCACAGAAAAGGCATCTAGAACCAAGACTCTCCTCTTGTGCGCGTAAATGCACAGCCCTTCGCTTTCCAGTGGTGATCAGAGCAGAGAGAGGTCCACGCGCCTCAATGATGATTACTTGATTGTTGCGGTGTTAGTGGGCTGCTCGATGGAGTTCTTTTTGTACCTTTGCGAGGAAGTGAGAGTATGGTGGAAAACAATTGGCTCATCTCTAATCATTTAATCTCAAGGGCCACGATGGACCAAGACAAAAGTGTTGGCTGCTCGAATCATCAACGACATTCTTCTTATTTTCTCACTGGAAGCCATTTAAATTATGCTCTTCTTCACACTCACGTAGTAATGAGCTGGAATTTATGATACCTTAATTACGGGTACTTATTAATTCCTGATTGTTTTTAAAATATTTTTACTCAAAAATATGATTTTTTTTTTGTTAACCACGTGTTTTTCCATCAAATCTTATTTTATTTTTCATGATTATCATAACTATTTATAATTATCTCAATTGTAATTAGTTAAATTAAAAATATACATTCATATGCGTGCATAATTTTCAATTTATTACCATACAAACTAACAAATCTCGTAGAAAACATTTTAACAGCAGAAAATATACATTCATATGCGTGCATAATTTTCAATATATTTTAATTTTTATATTATTATCATCATCTTTATCTTATTCTTTCAAATATATCTAAAGATGAGCAGATCATAGATGGTTATTTTAAAAAACTAGTTTTAATATTAATTTTTTTCTTTTTAAAATTATAAATTAAAGGGGTTGATCTCTAATTTATTTTTATAATATTTTTAAAGATTGAGTTCCATTTAGAATTTAATTATTGACACTTAAAATAATTTCAAATAAAAAATTTCATTAAAATTTTTAAATTGGTATTAACATATCAAAATCATCAAAAATACTTAAAAAAATTAATTCAAAGTCTTTTTTTTTAAAAATAATTTTAAAAATACTTTAAAAAACAAAAACTACCACAATACTAATTAAACATATAGTTCTCAAATGCACATGTAAATTTATATAGATTGCATGTGTGTCACTTCTACGAAAAGTAGAACCTTTTGTAAATGGATGGGAAAAAAAAACACTGACTGAACAACATATTCACAGAGGTACTCCTCTACCTACCTAAAACCCGACCCAGAAAAAAAAACTTAATTACAAGATAAAGTTTAGTGTCCAATTTTATCATTTCAAAACTAACGTTTCTCTTTTCAAAGCTATCACTTTCTTGCTTTGTTGTTTTGCTTCTACAGAGGAGAATAAGAAACAGCAACCAAAAAAAAAAAAACCCATAATAAAAACACAAAGAAAAAAACAAAAAAAAACACGCTTCAAAAACCCTAAAACAATCTTTCTTCTATTCTCTTCTCTTCTCTTCACTTTCAGGGAAAATCTCACACATTCTCAGCATTTAATTACAAGCGTTCCAAGAAAGTGAAGATGTTTTCTTTGATAATCGTTAACTTCCTCTTCAATTGTAGTGCTTGATCTCCTATTGGTAGATAATGAAGTAGCTTCGAGTTTTGAGAAAAAAAATTATTGCAAAATAATGTTTTGAGAAATTAATCACTTCCACACTCTAGATGCAGCAGCAGCTCCACCGCCAACAGTAGCAAATTAATCCCTTTGTTTTTAGTTTTTTTCTTTTTTAATGCACACGTTGCAGTTTATAAGTAAAATAATGATAATTGAATAAATGACAATGAATAAAATAAGACTCCATAAAGTAAACCAAGAAAGTGAATAAAAGTTGATTTTATCTTGTATAGTTTAATTATTTTTATTTATCATGTTGCTTTATTATAATTTTTATTTTTGGCTTAGTGTGGACCCAAAGCATTTATCTATAAATATTATCGGCTATTTTTTTTTTATAAATTATATCATGTCTTCTATTTTTCTTACTCCGGATCTAATTGTGTCAATCAATGTTGCTTTAAAAAGCAATACTTTGGTAATGAGGATTTCATCATCATTTTCTTTAATGTATGGTGAGAAATCTAAAAAAGTTTAATGGATTGAATTTTAAGAGGTGACAACAAAAGATGTTATTTTATTTGAATATTATTGATTGAGAAAGAACCAAAATCATCAAAAAAAATAAATCTACCCTACTACTGTGGTGGCGATGTGGATATACGGAATCATATTAATTTTGTATGCAACAACTACATCTTGAATTGGTTGGACAATACACTATATGATATGTCAATAAATAGTGCAAAAGTATTACGAAAAGTTTTAGATAAAAAGTACAAAGCTGGAAATATCGATATGAAAAAATTCATAGTTGGTAAATTTCTATATTTCAAGATGATTGATTCAAGGACTGTAATAAGTCAAGTTCAAGAGTTTTCTTTGAAGACAATAAAAATAGTACTCAAGTATTTAAGGTAAACCTTGGACTATAGGCTACATTATATTGGTTATCCAGTAATAGTAGAAGAGTATATTGATTTTAATTTGATATCCAATACTAATGATTTAAAATTCACGAGTAGATATGTTTTCACACTTAGCTGGAGTAGCTATATCATAAAAATCTTCCAAACAAACATGTATCACTAGATCCAAAATGATATCAAAGTTTACTGTTTCTGATAAAGTTGGAAAAGAAGTCGAATGGATTCAGAATTTCTTAGAGGATATTCCATAATTTTCAAAACCAATATCAGTTATTTGTGTCCATTATTATAACCGGTCAGTAATTGGAAGGGCATAAAAAAAATGTGTAATGGGAAGTTTAGATATATACTTTGTAGATATAATATCGTTAAATAATTACCCTATAATATAATTATTTCTATTGATTATCTGAAGTCAAATAAAAATACTACAGATCCGCTAACCAAATGTTTGTCTAAAGAACTTATATATAATTCATCGAGAGAAATACGCTTAAAATCTTTGAAATATAAAAGAGTGTGATGATGATGATAATACTTGGTTGAATGAAGATCCTATGATCTAGGTTCAAATGAAAAACTAAGTCACATAATATTCTTGGTAGTACTAGAAAATTATTATTTTCTATTTATTTTTATGATGAAATAACTGTTAGCTGCAACGTGATAAAGAGTGAGTTGAGCTTTTAATGATTCTCATATCTTGATACACTAAGTGAAGTATAGTAGAATACTTTTAATGAAAGATCACTTATATGAGTGGTGAAGAACCAAATGAAATCTTTAAGTAAAGAACTATATGAATACTATTATCTTAGTTTACATAAGAGATTGAATGGTTCAAGACATAACGTATATTATTTAGCTGACTAAACTCGATAGTATTTCACTAAGAAATATTCAAAACCAAAAGCTACATATCCTAATGTACTAATCCATCAAATCGGTATCTCTTAACAAATATTTTAGTAATTCTCAAATTTATGAGATAATTTCCATTCATGAAGGGGATTGTTGGAAATTCATTTTAATTAACATGATTTAAATAAATCATGGGTGAATTAGAAATTAATCTCAAAAAACTTTTGATTTTTCTACTTAAAAAACTCTTGATTTTTTTAGATTTAATTTTTAATTTATGATAGCTAATTAAAAGTAGATAATAATGGGAATTAATTCTTGGAGATTAATAAATTAGATATCCTGCACAATAATTTGAAAAGAAAATACGAATAATAATTCTGTATTATGCAAATTACCAGGGAGTCAGGCATTGAGGTCGTCACATCAGAATCGTTGGCTAAGTAGAAAACAAAGAACCGCTGACCTTAGACGGCAATATTTGTAAACTTATTGATGACGATATCATGGTAGGTCTTTAGAATAAGAAATGGCCAAAAATAACATGACAACGCAAAAATAATTGCTTTCTTTCTCTCTAAAATTCTTTATGGTAATCACAGTATGAGTTTAATATATAGTTTATTTAGAAACATGGGACCCACATCTTTGTGCTCCTCTTGTTCATCCCCGATTTTCTTTTTTAAAAAATGTAGCTATGCATTGACTGATACTATATTAGTCATCTCGGCAAGACCATCTAGATGGATCGAGTGGTCTATTTGATTGACTTGTACGTTGTAATTAGGTATTTTATGTATCGCTGTTTGCCAATTGTTTTTAGATATTCAGCAGATTTGCGGTCCGTGACCCTGCGAGCAGGATAATTTTTTTTTAATATAAAAAATATTAAAATATTGTTATTGTTATTATAGAAGTAAAAAAATATCAGATTTTGATTGTTAATTTTACAAGATTCAATAAATTTAGTTAATTTAATAGCATGATTTTAAAAAAATCAAAAATAAGATAAACAAAAAAAATACAATAATTAATCATGCTCAAAAGGAGAATAAAGAAAAGTCTTTCAAAAATCTATCGTTGCTTCATCATGGACACTGCTCCACCACTAGAAAAAGCTTATCAAGACGGTTCAAATATCATTACAAAAGGTTTCATGTTGTCACCAAGAGAGATTGCATGCACCGATAATCAAAACAATGATCCAGAAAGCAAACTAATTAAAATATAATAAGATGAGCATCTAATGTTTATATTTAATCAATTAATTTAATTTAAAAACACAGTTTCTAAAAAAAACTAAATTGAATAGAGAACAAATAAAAAAACCTGAGATAACCCACGTCGCTATCAAGATTAGTGAAAATTCTTATAGAAAGCAAATAAAAAAAAGAGTTCAATCCCTAATTAAATAAATATTGAAGAATGAAATTGAAAAAAATATGAGTTTAAAAAAAAGAATAAAAAATAAAGCAAATCCAAATAAATTTTCTAAACTCGGATTAATATCTTAAACTCACAACCTATGAAATCATGTTTTTTTTTGTTCAATGCTAAAATCAAGGTGGAGAAATGGAAAAAAAGAGTCACACATGCTAAGCCGGATGTCTATTTAGAACACAGACTATACCTGGATGAAGGGAAATCCAAGACGAATTGAACGCTATCCTGAAAGCCATTGTATGATCACCAGATGACATCCCACACACTACCAAAAAAGCACGGGGACAATTCACACATTGGCATGCCTGTTGCATGTGCTGATCATGTTTTTTTTTAATAATATCTATACTAAGTCAATTACTAAAGAGCCTCTTTTTAACAATCTAATTATTACAAAACAAAAGAAAAAATCCAAAATAAAAAGAATGGAGAAAATTTTTTACTTTAAAAGCAAATGCATCATTTAACTTATAAAAAAGATGATGCGATGATATAAAGCTTTGGCATTGCATTTCGAAAGCGTTTTTAAAAAATTTTAAAATTTATTTATTTATTTTTTTACTTCAAATTAATATATTTTTGATGTTTTCATATTATTTTGATGTACTAATATTAAAAATAATTTTTTAAAAATAAAAAATATATTATTTTAATATATTTTAAAATAAAAAACAACCACTACCACACTCTGTAAAATAAAGCCATGCCAGGGCTTAGGAAATTTTGTTTTCAAAGATTTTTTTTTACTGTGCTGAAGACATGTGTAAAGACCTTCGTCTCTCGATTCAATTCGTACATGACTTTTTTTGACGATTTGAAATAGATCATTTTACCTAGTGAGTGAAGGGCAAAATTGTTAATTTATTATTGTAATCCACATTTATTTATAGTCCACTTCACCTCACATGCTATCAGCACAGTCCTTATAGTTTTCTTTTAGTTAGAAAGGAATGAATTAAAGGATAATTAATATAATCACTATCCTTGATTTTATAGCAGAATATGAATAGGATCAGCATTAAGGCCAACCAAGTATGTCTTCCGTAGCAGATTTAAAGTGTGTAATGGAGATCTTGTGCAAAACTATATATATAAAAAAAATAAGGAATATTTTTATTTTTATTTTTTTATATATGTTTAACAAGTGGAGCCTTGATTAATCTTCATTTTATATTTTATACTTGGTGTCTTTTGTTAAGTGGAGTCACCTTTGATTTTATAAAACATAATTAATAAATATACTTTATTTAATCTTGGAATTTTTTATTAAATAAAAACCTTATATTACTGTCGAAGGAGGCCATTAAACTCAATTCCGAAATGATATCCGACAACAATAAGCTGCTCTACAATCCTTACGAAAGCTTGTTTGGCCCGTGCAAGTTCTTCCGAGACTGATGATGCCATTTGTAAGCAATGGGCTCGTCAATTTATTTGCTCGTTTATTAAGGGACATCATTGATTTTTTTATTTTTTATTTTTTATTTATTTTGGAAAGCAGACATGCTCTTTAGAATCCAGATAATCAGACATATATTACCGCTACTGATAGATGGAATATTTATGTAGAGGATAGGGGCAATGGAAATGCTTAGTGTACAACAACCGAGAACCCTAACAGG
>Ga0325404_1002343_pt1 | contig 20260 bp, 10 predicted proteins | sample PopdelMetagenome_18_FD_205664 | JGI IMG/M metagenome (GOLD analysis project Ga0325404, IMG submission 205664) | Populus deltoides microbial communities from Bellville, Georgia, United States - Xylem-Control-R1 | ecosystem: Host-associated > Plants > Phyllosphere > Stem > Wood/Secondary xylem... | reverse complement strand
TGCTAGAATATAAAATAATACATAATTAAAGAAATATAAATGAGAGATTGGTTACGAGCCTCGTGTGGCCATGATGTAGAAAGATATTTATTCTAGTGGCAGGAACAAAACAAAAGACATAGTTTTCAACCGGTCAACTATCTTCTGTAAATCTTTGTTCATAGATTAGGGTTTATAAAATGTGAAGGAACATCTAATATTTCAAATTATATAATTAAAACAACAGTTTATGTGCTCTTCCGTCGGAGAGCCAGAACATAATAAGTCCTCTACCCAAAATAATCAAACGAATTTAATTAATTAATTGAATAAATTATAGCCCATAAGCTTCATAATTATTCACATAAACATGGATCTTATCAATTAATTACCCCTATTTCTCTTGAAGAATCCAACCAACCTATTTTTATAAAATATTAAATCTATACTTAGTGTGTTTTTGTGGTGGTGTGGATGAGGTTGTAACAGTGGTGTATATTTACTTTTGATAAAAGTAAGAAGAGTGATGAAAAAGATGGTTACGTGGATATTTTGAAAAAATCTAAATTTTACATTAATTTCTTCTCCTTACTTTAGCAAAATGGAGGGGCTAGTTTCGATTTATTTTTAGATATTGAATTATATTTAAAATTCAATTTATAACATTTAAAATAGTCTTAATTAAACATGAGATTTTTTTTTAAAGTTTCTTCTTCGACATAAAGACTTCTAAACATATACAATTAATCAAGTTTTTCCTAGTTGATATATGAAGATTTTATATTTATTTTTTTAAAGAAATTTATATTCTTTGTAATCGTTCTGAGAGATTTTTTATTCAATGAGAACAGATTGGATTTCAAGGAGGGTATAGGAGTTGTGGAAGGGATTAAGAAATAATTAAAAAAATAAAGAAAACAAAAAGGTGGGGTTTAAGACTTTTGAATGACCTTGCAGGCATTTGGGAGACCACCTCCCACTTGTAAAAAAGCAAAGAAGGGATCCTAGCAAACCCACTTTCTCTTATAACCCCTTTGACTTCCACCAACTAGGGCATAAGGCAATCATACCATCATGACATGGGAAGAACACTTGTTTGAGTGGGAGTGCATAAACTTGTGGCTTTCCCTTCTCTCATAAGCCCTTGTTTGTGTCCCATCTCTTCTTTTCTATATTGATGCTTGTCTTCCTAGCTACACTCAGCTTAATTATTTGTAACATAATCTCTGTTTGCTTGGGAGTTTTTCCGAAGGGATCTCTTTGAACCACCAACTCCATGCAGACCAAGACATCATGAACTGGTTTCTGGTGCGAAGAACCCTGAAGATGTACACCACCAAAACAAGTTCATTCATTAATTAAGAAAAAAAAAAACCCTGATTAAGTATGTATAGACTGATCTTGTAAAGGATTCTCTAGCCAATGTTATGCAGTAGCTAGTCCATTATAACTTGTAGCAGTGTTTGTTAAGGATGCCAGATAAAGTGTAAGAAAACTGTAGTACACTTTAAAAGAGATTTGGCTGAGCTTGTAATCAAGTCTTTATTAAAATCTTGCTTGTAAAGCCTGTCTCCAACTTCTAAAAGCATAACTTTCAAACCCTTGCTTTTGCACCAATGAATTGAGTTAGATTTTTGTATGAGACTCTCATTAATTACAATTACTTTCAGTTAAGGGTGGACATGATCATATTTGGACCTTTCAAAGCCCATATCAACTTTTGAATTATTAAACAAGGCACATAAAAATTTTTTTAATATGAATATATAAAAGTTGTCTATATTAATTTGAGGGGGGGAATCGAAGAAGAAAGAAAGGGGACGAATATAGAGGCATGCATAAGTTTTTTTTATTAATAATTAAAGAATAGAATCGTTGGTTTTCAAGTTTTAAGGTTTTTTTTTCTCTCGAAATACCAGCTGCAGATGAAATTAAGTTTATATATATATGGAATGCGCATGAGCATGACCATATGAGCTCTATATTTACTTCCTTTCCTTGTTCTCCTTTTAATTTTTTCCTATTTCTGTTTTGCATCAAGAACAATAAAATGGGAGGAACATATATAAATCTTATTTAGAGAGTTGCCTTAATTATTTGTCAAATGGAAATGCTCTCATTATTCTTTGTAAAACAATTTTAAATCCAAGCTTTTTTTATAAAAAAAAAAACAAATTTCAAGCAATGTATAGAAAAAAAAATTTAATTGCTCAACTGGGCTAGGCCCAAGCCTAGGCAAGCACAGCTCTTGCTCGACTCGGTCAAGAGTGAGTTGCCCTACCAACTCACACTCATGAGCTGGATTGGTTCCAGCTCGCCCAAGCCAACCTCGGGTGAGCTAGCTATAATGCATGACTTCACTGTTTTCTCCAATTCTCTCTCTATATATTTTCACTGGTACTGATAATTTTCTATCTCGCACATACAAATTTCTTACAGGATAAATGTTGTTTTATCACTAATAGTTTCATTTCTTGCTATGCTTATCAGTCCACATGAACACCAATGAAAATTATTGTGAAACCTACAACATTTATTGATGAATATTGCAAACAATAGAAAACAAGAAAAAATACAAGATTTAATATGGTTTGATAAAATAGTTACATTCACAGGAGTAAAGAGTTTTTATTTCATTATATGTCAATTTAGGGTTACATAATGTATATTTACAATAAACTCAAAGGATGCTTTGCTCCCCTCGCTCCATTTCACTCCACTTCGGCATATGTTTATGAGCCACAAACTACAATAAAAATAAATATACTCACCACTCAAGATATGGCACCCTAACTTTCTATCTAATGAGGTATAAACATAGAATTCATAGCACGACATCATACCAACTAATAAGCCGAAACAAATAACGATAAAAAAATACCCAAAAAAAAGTCCTAAATGTGTTGACCTGGGTGATCCAGCGCACTTGGGCCTTAATAAAAATGCTTAGGAGCATAGGTTTGTCAGTCTAGACCTGTGCGCCTGGGTTTTGATCATTTTTTTTCTTTAAAGGACAGACAACATGTTGTTTGCTTTTTTTAAAAAAAATAGAGCAAGCAACGCGTCGCCTGTTGTATCTAAATTTAGATGATTAGATTGTCACCGAAAAAATAGGACAATGGTGTTTTACACCTAAAAATTTATTTTCAACCATAAGTTGACCCAAAAACACTAAGAAAACACCCTAGAGATCTAAATAAATCGGTTTATGCCTTTAAATAACTTTAAAAAAATCCAAAAAAAAAATCAACCTAAAATCTAAAAAATTCTTGAGGTCAAATCTATTATCTCATGCTTGAAGGTGAAAAAATATCAAAGTGAAACTTTTCTCATTGAAAAGAATTTATTGACACCAATATCAATCATTTTGGTAGTTAAATTTGGTGTCAATCGATGTTTTTTCTTATAACTTGAATTCGGTGACCTCTTCCCGGAACTTAAATCTAGAAACAAAAGAATAAAAAAAATAAAGTTTTGAATCAAAAATAAATTTTAAAAAACTGAAAGGACTGAGAATGAATGAGTTACACAGTAAAAGTATCAAAGTCAATTTCTTGAGTAAATTTCAGAACACTCATCTAGTTCCTCTGTATTTTTAACTTCGGTTTTCTGCAATTGCACAGTAAAAGCATCATGGCTTTCAGTTTTTTTAAAAAAAATTTTAGTGTTAATGTTAATTAATGTGTTGTTGAAAATTCAGATGACAACAATTTGAATTACTTACCAGATTTCACTATTTGTGCAGTGCATTTGTAGACTGAGCATAAAAAAAGGCTATTAAACCATTGAAAGCACTATGCCAAGGACCTCATGCTGGTTCAGTATGGAGCTTGTTCAGACACTCGGGAAACAAAACCAGAGCACAAGCTTCTATTTTACACAGGGTTGCTATATGGGCCAGGCTCGCACAGCTGCTCTCCCTGCACTTTAAGCATTAATGGCTTCGGCATGGAGGTAAAGTAATTGAGTTGTCAGAATATAGTTTTGAAATCCGGCCCAACCTGACGGATCGATCTAGGATCCAACTGATTCAGGGCTGAAACTAGACTAAGTTAAAGAAAAAATAGGAAAAGTCATGACTCGGTATGACTTGGCCGACCTGGCGGGTTGACCAGATGACTCGGTTGACCCGGCAAAACCCGATCAAAAACCCGGTTGTAACCTGTTGATTTTTTTACTAAAACAACGCCGTTTTAATTTTTTTAAAAATAGAAATTGACCCGGGCGACCCTGTGACTCAGTCAAAACCAGAAACCCGGGCCGGGTTTAAAAACTATGGTTGGAACTAGTTAAAATTTATTTAGAAAAACACTAGTTTACAGGTCTCTAATAATTTTTAAAAAATATATAATAAAAAATATCTAGGCCACAACAAACTATTTGACATTGTTAATCATAAAAAATTTTAGACTCAATTTCTTATCTAACTCTAGTTTAAAATTAAATTGTATTAAAGTTGTCTTAATATTACCCAGTTAACTTGATCGGTTAAAAAATAACTAGATCAACCGGTAAAGAACGAGGAAAAAATGATAAATTTAAAGAAAAAAATCTCTAGACCCAACTCTTTATTTGGTCAGGGTTTAAAATTAAATCGTGTGAGAATTTTCTTGATATGATACAGTCGACATGTCCGACCCAAAACAATCTAGCCAACCGGTAAAGAAAGTTTGAAGATGAAATTAAGAAAAAAAATTCATAAGACAAAAAATTATAACAAATTCTTTACTGAACTCGAGTTTAAAATTAAATCACACGAGAGTTGATTTGATATTACCCAATCAATTTTGATGATCTAAAATATCATGATGACCTTTAAATAAATTTTAAGAAAAATATTAAAAATAATAATAAAATTAAAAAACAAAATATGCATCCGAAAAGTAAAGCCGGTGAACTGCACACCAAATATTTTAGTATATTTAGGTAATAAAAATGAGTAATATTTCTAAAAGAAATGGTAAAAATGATAAGCAAATACTAATCATTAGTCTAATCTAACTTTGTTATTTAACCACTACTATTTTTCAAATAGTATTCAGGATATTTTCTTATATTAAAATAGGTTTCTTTTTGGATAGTCTCAATAATATATATCGAAATATTTCAAGAGGGTTATTCTAATTTAATATTTATGTATATATATATAATGACCGATTATCTATTATTACATTTTTTTAGTGAAATTCTTTTTTTATATATACAAATCAATACTATTCTACTTCCTGCTTTATGAGGGGGGCTAAAGTGAAAGTGTTTTGAATATAAAAAAAATTCAATATCTCAGCTACAACTAATTTTTTGATATTATTATTAAATTAGGTCTAATGAGTCAAACCAAAGAATTTTTTACTCAACTTTTTGCTAAGTTTGGATTTTAAATTAAATTATATAATTTTTTTAATGTGATTAAATTGACTTAACTAGTTTTAAAAAAATTAAACAAAAAAAAATTAACAAAAAAATAAAATAAAGATTAGATGCGCAGGTTTAAAGGCAAACATCAATTATATGAGCTAGTGTATGAAATTAATTAAGATTGAGCTAGTGTATGAAAATCAGCTAGTGTATGAAATTAGCGGCTTGACTTTAAAAAAAATTGAAGCCAATATCTTAATAATAATAAAAAAAAAAAAAAAAAAACATTGAAACGATGACTTTGTGCATTGAAGGTTTATATATATATATATATATAGGGATGGAGGTAGCTGCATTCTGTACAGTAGAAGTGTTAAAGACAAAAATGCACAAAGAAGTGATTCATCCATGGGGTTTATTGATTCCAAATGATTTGACAAGACAAGAGGGGCATGTGAGAAGATGTTGATGTAGACAAATGACCTGACCTTTCAACCCAGCCCGTCCGAACAGGCAGCTGGCAACTGCAAAGCTGCACCCATGCATCAGGCATCAGCAGAAGCAGCAGAAGCAGAAGCAGCAGCAGGCACACACCTACCACTCTATCTATAGATCGACTTTTTACCCCAAAAAAACGGCTATGAAACCGTACTCCTACGACCACTACAACGTAGAAACGGTCCCCATAACCCCCTAAAGAAGTCTTAAACTCACGACACATGTCAATAACTGTATCAGTCCCCTCTCTGGTTTATACAGTTACCACACATTACAGACATTGATTAGTACTTAGTTTTTTTTTAGGGTTTTGGCAGATTTTTGTGTGTGATAGGCACTGACTCCCACGTTCAAAACTGTCACAAGCTGTCACACATAGTGAGCTAGTCATGTAGAGATGAAGAGCGAGGGAGATAGAGAGAGATCTCACATGTCTCTTCTTCCTTCCTTTCAAGTCTCTCTCATTCCTTTTGCCTGGTTGGCATCGATCGGTCTCCTCGATGCAGGCTGTAAATTTTGTGTCTTCCGAGAGTCTACGGTTTTAACTTCAGTTAATGGAACTGTCCGGAGGAATCAGAATGTATATTGGATAAACTTTAGGGCTATTCTTGTCTTTCAGCTGAGATACTGTTTAATTTCGTTTTGTCTTTGTCGTCTAGGGTCCGAATTTCCCAATCTTGGCTTGATTGTACTTTTTGTGTGAAGGAGCAAAATAAAGGAGATGTTTGTTTAATTAGATTAGATTCTAACTTTAAGGATCATTTAGGAAAAAAAAAATTCAGATCTACAAGAGTTCCTGCACAAAAGGCTCAAGCTATAATTCTGCCTACCATTCAATGACTTCTAGCCTTTTTTTCAATGATTAAGTAAGAATTGCAAGAGATTAGAATTTTTAATCAACTTTGTTTTACTTTTATTATTTAATTTGGATATCTAAAACTAATTTTCAGCACAAAAAAAACCTATTTTCGTTTTAAACCATGGCAAAAACTAATTTAGGAGTGTTTGGAAACGACCCTATTATATTATCTTAGATTTTAATTTAACTTAACCTAAATTAATATAAAATATGAATATTGTCAAATTTAACTCAAAACTCGATATAAGCATCACACACACACACATGAGTAGCCGAAAACAGAAAAAAGATATATTTCTAGACGCTGGTTTCCAACGAAATGCAAAATATTCTGCGATCCAAATTTTGTATTTCCTAGTATTATATTCTTGAGAAATCTAGTTCCGATAATGTATAAGATATCTGGATTTCCAAACACCACCTTTCAAAAAAGAAAGGGAAGAGATGTTAACACTCCAAGATGTGAGTGGTGATTGTTACTTTTGAAATCTTTCCATCATTTACTATTATTGTTCACAATCTTTAATGTTCTTACACCCCTTGACACTTTCACTTTTAGATTTTAACATTTACCACCATACCATTTTATTGAAAATGGTGCAATGAACTAAATAATTAAAGATAAAATTGAGAATTCATATATTTTATTTAGAAAGTAAGCAAACATTATAAGACATCCCGAAAAAGAATTGTAAGAGAAAAGGTATTAAAATGCATTATATAAGGTGTTAAATTACATTATAAGTTAGAAACGGCACAACTATATAGTATTAATTAACAACTTGTGCACTTGGACCTCCTTTTCCAAACTTTAGGCAGTACAGTTAAGATTATAATTCTACCTTTGCTTTTGCAAAGCACAAAGTGCTTTTTTGATCCTTTAAATGGAAATTATATCTTTTGCTTTTGGTGTCAAAGAAGACACAAGACAGAAAGATGGACAAAATCAGCAAGTGAAGAATGAGCACATAAGTTTAAGAGTTTGCAGGAAGCTTTTGAAACATCATGCTCTGTCACCTAATCAAGTGGATATAAATGATATGAAATCTTCTAGGACCCAAATGAGGAAAACGAATAGAAACTACTCTACAGAGGGAAGGAGATTTTGAACTGTATGCTGATAGTGATCTAAGGTTTACAACTATGGCGTATAGAGGTTGGATTGTTGCAATTATACCATCAAGTTTCACAAGCTAATAATACCAAATTCTATTGTCGCTATAAAATTACTTTTTTATATATAGTAAACGATAAGATTTTATAAATGTCTGCTAGTGCCATGAAGACAATGGCCAAACTAGCAAGAAAAAAGAAGAACACAGCGGTTCAATACAAAAAAGAAAAATGGAGGCAAAAAAGGAAAATAGAAATAAAATGAGCTCCATACCAACAAGCATTTAATGAACAAAACTGGAACGCCTTGCTGATTTGACCATAGAAGGATCCCATCTGAGCTTCTGAGCAAGTCAATTCCTATGTAGCCAAAGTGCCAGCTGGTGAAGAACCAGCTCAAAGATAGTATCCTAATCAGTAAAAACACCCTTTTGTTTCTAGCTAACCAAAGACCCTATAAAACACCATAAGCCAAATTGAAAATGGCTTTACGCTGGAATTTGCCTTTAACCAAATATTTTCACTCAAGTAGCAGGTTTGCAATGGTATTTGGCATGCACCACTAGAATGCAAAGTCTCATTAAAGTCCCCACTTAAAAATATAGGCTCTTCAAACACTATCTTTAAGATAATGATATCATTCCATAAGTCTCAACGTTCATTCATCGAATTAGTTATATAAACTTTAACCACTACACATTTAAACATTGTAGTCACATGAACTCCAAATAATGTTATTCATTTACCCTTAAATTATATAGATTCAACATTGAAATTACTCTTATTTCATAAAGCTATAACCCTCTTGATTGCAAGCTGCCCTTTTTGTTTCTAATAGAAAGCCAATATCAATTCCATGTTTTGTATTGTATGTCATTTGGTTAACATCCCTAAACCACAACTATTCCAAAAATAAATCGTCATAATAATAGAGGAAGAAGCCTTACTCGACATTAAGAAAAGGTTGTTATTATTATATAGTAGTTCAATCCTCAATCTCCCTAGTCATATTGCAATGGATATCTGTTTTTAAAACTCTTAATGATTGAGAAACACCAAACCTTAGTTTCTCTCCATCTCACAGCATCTCGTAGATTTCTTTGGTTATGTCCAAGCTATATGTTTTTCAAGGTGATATGTGCCTGAGAAAACATTTGTTCCCTTGCATTATGCATGATTCCACAGAGCTTGGAGAGTGTTCCTTTTGTTCCTCTACTATTTCTTTGATATTGTCATTGGTAGTTAAAAATTTAATCTTTTTGTTGCTTTTTCCCATTATTAAGCCTCCTAGCTAGTATAATAGATCTCGGTTGGATATTGTGATTCTCATAGTTTCTATCTTCTATAAAATAACATTCATCCTTCATTTCTTGAAATAGATTCATAACTCTATTCGTATCGATACCTTGAGATAGAGCATTGTTAATTGCTAACCTTGCAATACATTGGTGATAAATTATAACCACATCATCCAATTATAATTTCTAGCGTACTGAATTTTCAGCCCTATTAACCTTATCATTGTTGTTGTTGTGGGGTGACATAACATTATTTTCATCCTTAGATTCTGATTTAATTATATAATCTACAAAGTGTTGAATTGATAAGAGTTTTGGACGAGAAGATGGTGTGATCTTTGCAATAATTATCTGAAACTACTCCCATATAAGTTCAGATTAACTCTATCATGCAAAGCATTTGTAGATGATGTAACAAGTAATACACGTACACTAGAGACTAGTTATCATTAGCATTACTTAAATCATATAGCCAATTACCTTTCCTCTTGCTTTTAAGATGTCAAAAATACAGTCTTTGTTTCATGCAGCTAAATGTAATCCTGAAATATTAACCCATGCAAATCTATCAATAGCCCTGTCCACTCGTATCCATGGCTTTTTAATTTGTAACCGTTCAACGTCTTCGTCCTTAGTTATGGATCTTCGCTCATGTTCAAAAAAAAATTTGTGACACAGAAGTGGTTTACATAGACGTTACTTGATGTGTTTTTTGTGAAGATTAAAGGTTAGGAGGGTAGGTTGTGAAATTGTAAAAGGTAAAAGAGGGCAGAGGTACGTTGGAGCAGGGACAGTCCTTAAAGTCATATTATCAAACTGGTGGAGTATGTAGTGGATGTTGGTTTGTAAACATGTTTTAAGGATGTTGTTTTCTACCACAACTCAAAGAAAATAAGCAGAGGTAGAGAAAAGGTCCTCATGATCGGAAAATTTAGTTGTAACTTTTGGAGATAACTTTGATACAAGCTTGTAGCTATATATGGACACTAGAAAGTTGTAGATATGCGAACATTCCATATAATGAAAGGACTAAAATTGCTTTTTTCTATTACCACTTTGGTTTAAATCACCATACCATTGATTTGAAAATGTCTTTTTGTTACAATATGAATATTTAATATGTAGCATTATTGGTTTACTATTTCAAAATAATAAAAAAAAAATGATAGATGGTTTCTCCATTTTGAAATGATAAAAATTCATTCTAAAGCTATTTAAAAAAATATAGATTTATATTTATATACATACTTATATCTCTTCAGTCAAACATGTTTCTTTCATTTTTGTTTATATTTTTTTTATCCTAGGAAACTAATCAAATACAATTATAGAGATTCTAAAAGTTATTATTACTGAAATTCCCTATACTAAGATTTTATGTTTTTGTTTTTCAAATTTATTTAGTGAGTATATGTATCTTTACATCACGTTCATTAAATCTAAACTATTAAATTCAAATCTAATAGTATATTTAATTCATGATAAGAACACTTAATTTAACTACTTATTATCTTTTTTTCTTACTGAATTTAAATAATTTAATTCAAAATTAATGGTGGGATTTAAATTATGATTGATCATGATTGAATTTTTAAACATCAAATGGTGAAAAATGGCCCTTAAAAATACCAAATTTACAATCACTAGCAATTTAAGGAGCAATGAACAGAAGGTAGTAATTGATTTAGCTCTCATAATGTACCAAGTAATTATCAGTAGCTTCCTTAAGATCATCTCCTTGTGATGCTTAACTTGTCGATGAGTGGATTTTGCACCTTTAAAGTGGAATTAAGAGGAAATTATTCAGACCCCACGTAAAAATTAAGGTAGAATTAGCCTTGGATGATGAGATTAGTATCCGATGAACTGCAACTTTCTTAGTCTTTTTTTTGCTAGATCGCTCTATGATATAGCTGGTGATATTTTCACTTTATGTTGGCTTTATTGATTAGACTCCTATTTAACATAAAAATGATTGGAATGGATGAGTATAACAAGCTATATAAGCTTTCTTTCTTAAGGTTAATGGCTTGTTTGAAAGTGATTGTATTTACCATAATTAAATGGCATCTACAAAACTATCATAGAATTATAAGTTTGGTAAGAATAAAAAGATTGACTAAACATTATACCTATTCTTGCGGCATCATTGTGTCAAATCTTTTCTTTAAAAATTAGATATCACTAAATAGATGCTTGCGTTATGTTATGGGTCGAGTTAAATTTTTGTAATATAAAAAAAATATATACTAGTGATGTTAGTGTTTTTACAAAAAAAAAAGTTGAGATTCATGTCATTGACTTGACTGAGTTCAATAAGTTAAATTAACTGAATAATATTATTAAAAAAATCATCAGCAATAAATAAAGCGAACAAAAGAATAACAATGATTAACTATAAAAAATGACCTTTCAATATAATACTCGAGATAAGAAGGAAGAAAAAATCGTTGAAGACTCATCATCACTCCATTGTGAACACCGCTCTACCACCAGATATAACTAGCTCATTAGAACGATTCTAAAGCCATTGTGAAAGGTTGCACGATGACATTAAAAGAAGTCGCATGCATAATTAGAGTAACGACCTGAAAAGTAAACCAAATAAAATATCATGAAGTGAACATTTCATGCTTATATTTAGTCAATTAATTTAATTTAATTCAAAAAGAAAATTTATTTAAAGAAAGATAAATTTAACAAAGAACGATAAATTAAAAAAACCCAAGATAAACCATGTTATTTTCAAAATCACTAAAAAATCATATAGAAAACAATAAAAAAAAATAACAAAGCTCAATCTTCAATTAATTAAATGTTAAAAGATAAAAATAAAAAAACTTGAGCTTAAAAAAAAAGGAACCAAGTAAACCCGAGCAAATCTTCTAAATCTGGATTAATCTCTTAAACTTACAACTCATGAAAATCTTAAATCCGGGCTCAGTTAAGAAGTTTAATTCCCTATCAATTTAATATTGAATGATAAAATCGGAAAAAAAATGTTAATTTAAAATTTTTATAAAGTAAAAAAAATCAAAATTAAAAGATTGAGAATCAAATTTAATAAGATAAAAGACTCAATAAGGATAAAATAAAAAAATTAATTTTAAAAATTTTCTCAAATAGAAAATAGCAAACAAAATAATAGGAACCAAATCGATAGATGAAAAAAATAAAGGATTAAATTAAAAAGAAAATCCTAATTTATAAAATGAATTTTTGACATGCGTGGACTTAATTTTAAAAACTTTTATATAAAAACTATAAAAGGTAGTTGTAAAATTAAGAGTTCCAAAAAAGTTTCAATTGAAGAGTTATTCATTTTTACCGTTGGAAGGCATTGAGCTGGATGGGCCCCATGAATAAGAGTTTGATATTTATGGCCAATTTTTGAGGGGTCCAACCTATAATCCTAAGCTAGTCATTCTACGGTAACTAATATACAGCCTCGTGAGTACGTAGCCCTAGTGATTCTCCTTGTCTTATACGAAGAATTCCAAGGTAAGATTATGGCTTTGTATCAACTATCATGTGGTTAAATATCAAACTCAAGTAGTTATAACGTACACTATCGTCCTTGATTTATTTGTTGAAGGAAACTATCCCAACTTCTGATTTCTTATTACTACTTGTTTCTTTAGAAAAATAAATCTTCATGTATTTGCAATTGAGGTCTAATAAGGGTTTTATTTATTCACATTCTTTCTATTTACCGTGTATTTATTAAATTTGATCTAATCTAACGGGTCAATCTATAAAATCCAAGACTTTAAATTTATCTCAGGTCGGATTTTAGTTTGAACCAAAAAAAATTGACCTCATCAAACCTTATTGACTATAACCTAACCAAACTTAGCAAAATCAACACTAAAGAGTGTTTTTTAAAGAATAAAATGATGTAATTTTGATAAAATAAATAAATAATTGACCCGAGTTAATTCGATATTCCAATAACTCAACAAAACTCGAATAAAATGTGACAATTATGATTCAAATACCGAAACACATTGATTGTAAAGAAGGCATGGCTACTCCAAACTTTGAAAAAAGAATTATATTTTAGTCCTAACATTTGGAGAGCTTCCAATTATACATTTCAATGATGCATGTTCTGTACTCTAAAAATCAAATATTTTCTTATTCCTTCTCTAATCCTAGATTTCTGGTTCCGCCATCGATCCTATCAACTGATCTTTTATGATCAATGGAACTAAAATGTACGACACAACAAGGAGGTTATTATATATATTTCATGAGAAGTGAAGACTCCATTAATGGTGGGCCAAACTTTTAACATATAAAAGGGTAAGCTGGTATAAAAGTACAAGGAAAAATCAAAGTTGTCACGTATTGACCATTCATAGTTTGTCATGGGATGCAAAGAAAGAAAGAACTAGTATGTATGTATATAATAGAGTATAATCTTATTGTACATGGGATCGATCTAATGGTTCATAAGACCACAAGAACAGACAAAGACACACAACCCTAAGCAAAAAATGACAACAAGCAGAAGCTATAAACATAGATAAATCAATCAATGGAGAGAACATTGTAAACCTTAAAAGCCAAGATGGAAGGAAGTTTTGAAACGAAGAGGGAGGGGTGATTATGATGATATGAAGAAGCCAAAGCGTCAACTCAACAACTGGCAATAGAGCATCAGCACCACCATCATCATCATCATCAATCTCTCTGCAAATGAAATAATGAGAGACCGTGCGTGTGTGTTTGCATGTGTGGTGTAGGGTTTTCTGGTGGGGCAAGACCGACAAGCGTGGGGTTGTCTTGTCTTATCAGTTCCCTTTTCAGTGACCCATTTCTTTTCATTTAAAGGATGATTTTATCTTCCTTTGCTTGTTCGGTGCTTCTTCTAAATTTACTTCCCTCTCCCTCTGCCTCTCCCTCTCCCTCTCCCTCCCCCTCCATTATAGGACTACTGTATATCTTGCATGGCTATCTATGGGCCCAGCTAGCTAGGCATCTAGGGCATGGTCAAGGTCTCTTAACTTGTAGTCAAGCCCTTCCCTCACACTTCTGTGTTCCTAGCTACCTCCTGTCCATTATGAATTATTGAGAATAAGAATAACAATCGATATAGTAGCTAGAAGCAATAAAATGTAAGCAATGAGTGATGAAGATATGCTAGATTTAACAGTGATATTAATATACTATTAAATTAAAGGTTTAATTCTTTGAAAACGTTAGCATCAATTAATATACAGTGTTTAATGGTTACTGTCAACTGTAAACATTAATCGGCTAGTTATTCGAATCCATTATTCATCCTAAATTCTTTTATAACAGCACCATAAATGAACGACTTCAAGACTCACATGACTTATGACTTTATTTAACAAGAAAAAAAACTTCATTTTTAAATTATTATTTACCAAAGAAATTTTAGGATTTACTACTCTGCCTTTTGTTTTGTTTTTTTATAAATACTATAGTTAATAAACTTCGCTCAGCTAGATTAATCTGATAACTTGCTGACTCAAACCTGACTTGAGTTGGGTTTTATTTCAAACTAATTTGAAAGCTGACCTAATCAAACCAGAATAAAACCAACCTAGTCACACCATGAACTTTTTAATTTTTACTCAAAACAATGTTTTATTTAAAAAAATTAAAGCGATTTTATTAAAATCAAATAAATCTATCATCCTAGCGTTGAGCCGGTGTGATAATTATGATAAATACTACCCTTATTTATATTCAAACTCTAAAGTAGTAAAGTGAACTCCCATATAAGATAACAGTGGAGTCTTTCTTTCTTGTAAGATTTGCTTCACCAGTGTGTATGTGCTTTGGTTGATGTTGCTGGCTGACCTGTCTCGTATCCAGACTGTTAGACTGTACTTCTTTTCTTCAATGTCCAAAAAATAAAGACAAATCACGAGCTTTTTGGCACAAAAATACTCGTATATAGCATCTCCCACAAAAGCTTTGCCTGAAGGGTTCAAAACCTCATTAGAGCAAAAGTAAAATCACCTGAACCGTAAAGGGTTTTCTTGAATGGTCTTGCTGCTGGGACCGATAAATTTTGAAATCAACAATCAATTGGGATTGTTTTAACAAGGTTAATTTAGCCCATTACAAATTGCACTCAGAGGTGTAGATGGCAAGAGACGGCCTGCTTAAAGCCCATCCATGCTCGGATATAACTTCAAAGTTTGAACATCCCCCGAGATGTTTCCAATGGCAACATTTTTGCAAGTATAAAAAAGGTTTTTACATGTAATGCAATCTTGAGTTGCTGGCTGAGGAGGTAAATGGGTTTTGCTTAAGCAAAGAACGAAGCTGAAAATGGCAAAATATGAAAACGAAAACGGCAAAATATGCCCATGAGGTGGGAATGGATAGTTCTTGGGAGGCTGGTACAATTTTGTTTTCTAAGAAATATGAAAGAAAATCTAATTTCTATGGTCTTGTATCCACTGGTGTATGTGCGTGTGTGTGTTGTATAGGTGAACAACAAACATGCAGAAATGAAATAACCACAAAGCAAATGATAAATTACTACAAGCTGATGACCTTCTTACATTCTACAAGGTGCATGAGCTGATGAGCAAATGCAAGATACAAAGGGTAAAATGAAAAAAAGACTGTAAAAAGTACACCTTATACCAATGCCCAGAACTTCTTTCTGCATATTAGTACAGTTTCAGTCTTCTTTTCTTTGTTTTCCAGAACATGTGATTCGACCTCCCACAGAAACTTTGGAGCTAAATGCTGGACTCTTGATGTAAACGATTCCTCATCTCTGATGATAATAAATCCCTGCACATTATAGTCTTGGTAAGATTCTGAATCAAATGTAATGTGGGATACAGACACAAAAGCGTAAATGATTTTAAATGTCAGGCTACAATCCATAGAATGGTTGATATGGATAAAACCATATTAAGTAACAAGATCAGATCAGATAATCAGTATCTTATATATTCTCTCAGATCTAGATGGCAATAAATTCCAAGGGACGTAAACATTAGCTCCATGCTAGCTTTGTCATGCATCCATGTAACAAAATGGCCTACAGGTAATGCAAATAATGTGCTAGTGTAACGAGCATATGATGTCTAATATAATTCAGAGAGGCAGGGCATAGCTTTACATCTAGTTGATTAAATCCCATCCATCTCATTCTTCATCCTGGCATTCACCATATAACTGCTCTGATTTTTAAGACTTTGATAGATGAAATATTTTAGAAACAGGTACCTGAGGTCGGATAACACGGTCCATCTCCAGCATGATATCCTCTAGCAGGCAACCTTCTCCATGGTCTTTGTAGTGTGTGAAGAGATGATTGGCATGCAATAGATCATATGTTCGTGGATATGTTGAGAATGGCTCACACCTGAAGTTAAAACAAGTGTGGTAAGCAAACTAGCATATTACAGATCCTTGCATCCACATAGTATAGCTTGAGCACAACTGAATTGATTGAAAATCTCTTACCAATCATGAAAAGCTCCTATGAGACCCCTGTCATAAATAGCTGACAAGGTATTATTCATGCTCATGGGAACTATATTCATCACCCAAACAGGCAGCGAGTTCAAAGCAACAGCAAATCCGCCAATAAAAGCATTCATGTCCATGACATTTCGTATATCCGTCTCATTGATATTCATCAGCTTCCAGTAATGGCCAGCTTGATTTTTCCAGAATATGGCATCTGAAGAAAACTCTTCTTCAGTGATACCTGCAACAAAAATGTGCAGAAATTATCATGTCAGATTGAATATTTAACGTGGCTTATGCCATTTTCCAAGTGTTCAAGGAGATAGACTACAAATGACAAGTTAAATGGGACTACGAATGACAAGGTTAAATGCTAGTCATTCATCTGAAATTTCCCACATGAACCCTGTCCCAGTGATTTTGATGACAGGAAAGCACAGGCAATCCTAGCCAGCTTGCCCCCAAGCTGCTTCCAACTACTTGAAACTATAAAATGTATTTGATATTGATATCTATATCTTCCATTGTGCTCATCATAATGCAGTTTGACTACACTTGCAGTGTACTTGATTTTGAAACAAAAGGCTAATATAGAATGCAAATTTGAAAAAGATACCATACTCAGGCATGACCAGGGATCAGGAAAAGCAGGGATTAACAAACACAACTTTAAATTACTTTAAGCTCATAAGAAGCACATGAGCGCACCAATTTTGCTGAGACTCTTTGAATATACAGAAAGACGTTCTGGTCTGGGAGGCAGTTTCTGAGGATTAGTTTGTGCACTTCTTGGTATGCAGTTCCTCAGTGGTGTTTTCCATGATGGTTTCATGTCATCCACAGTGTCACAGATGTTTATTTGTTTCATCTCTGCATTGTGCAGGAGGCATGACTCATTTTCTTGTTTGACCCAAATTGCAGTTTGAACTTTTCGAGCAATGAGTTTCCAGCACATAGCAGAAGTCAGATTTACCAACTTATCCCAAATCAATGGATAATCTTTATCCTTTCTATAAGCAGGTGGAGACGAATAGACAAAATATCCATTATCTCGCAAAAGACGATTAACTTCTTTGATTAAAATACCACCTGCACTAAAAAAAAATATTGCAATAAAATAAAAGAATTAAAGAGAAGGTGTAAAATCCAAACATAAGTTAAACAGCCTTTTTTTTAACTCGATAATCTTGGGGGGGGGGAATGTCCAGGAGCTTGCAAACACAATGAACAACAATTCATATACTTGCCAGGCCATAACGATCTTTATCAACACATATCAGGGTAGCATCTGCATGTAAAACTTCATAGTGCACTTTCACTAAACTGATTTAAAAGCTTGTTTGGTTGCAAAGATAGCTGATGCATTTCATATATACAGCAATCTGCTGGCATGCATAAAAGCAATGCTACGAATTATGAATAATAAACTTGCATAGAGATGCATTTGTAGTTCCAGGTATGATTTACTATTGTTCCTTTGTGTTAGTTACTATATGCAATTAGAAGAATTTAAGAAATCAGAGATCACTTCTTTTGGCTGACTATATCATTTCAATTGGATAAAAGGATTGCAGCAAAGTGCATGAAGAGCATGAAGCATTTATCTGAAACATGTGTTTATCTCTATGAACAATTTTCAAATGCCACTGCTCAAACACCATACCATTCTCATGCCAGTCAACACGACATCTCGAACAATGAACCATCTCAAAAGAGCTAGAGGGGTATGGTAGCTGTTTTGTGGAAATGGCAGCAGTCATGGCACCAATTCCTCGTTCTAAAGCAAACTGAATCTGATTTTCATGACCATCTCTGGGAGCAAAAGACATTGTTTGGATATCCAAAGGAAGAAGATAAGCTGAGAAGCTAGCAACACCACAGCCAACATCCAGAACTTGAACAACCCCAGCTGAACGCAGATCACCTGTATCATCAGTTATCATATTTCCTAACCTGCAGTCAAAAAAAAAATCATAAGAGATGGAACATTATAGTGCCTGGGTTTTGGAAATATCATCAATTACTGGTATCATTGCCATCGTAGGAAATGATGAATTAACTAGTTTGAATGTGAATATGTGATATAAGAAGCTTAAGTTCATCTACCTCTCAATGTAATCAGCTGCTCCATGCTTGAAATGAGTGCCACCACCAGGGAACCACCATAGCTGATCTTTCTCATGCACCCAGTTCTGTCCTCCTTTGACTTCAGCAAGATGTGTATGATTCACATTGCTTCTCCACACATAATCCCTGCTGGTTGGCCATTTTATGGGCAATTTATAATCTTCTGGAGGTGGCACCAAGCAAAATAAACGCTTCTCAAGGGGAGGACAATGCCTCTCTAGCTCTTCTCTTCTAGAAAGATCCAAGGATGGGAACAAAGTTTTCACATAAGCAACATCATGGCAAGGAATATACTCGTTGAACTTCAAAGGGCAAACATTCATCCCACTTTCTGGGATTACAATTGGTGTTTGTCGATAAGCAAGAGCAACTTTGTTGGTGAATGTGTAAATACCTGCAAGTGTAGAAGATATAGTTGTTTAACTTGGTAGCAGACCAAAAGTGTAAAGTTTCATATGCAGTCATTACCAACATGCCAAAGGCTGATGCGAATTAAACTATAGTTTGAGGATGGAAACAGACACAATTTGTGCATGTTCATGGTCATATAATCACTTTTTTTACTGCAGGAGCTTTGATATTCCAGGTCTAAAGAATTGTTTTAACATCTAATCTGACCTGTGGTTGTTGCAAATCTGGAATGTACGAGTATAAAATGTCAATCCCAAATGCAGCAACGACTATATCCCAAAAATACATCCACATGTGAATAATGCAACGAGTACTCCCCAAGGCTTCCTTTTGATAAATAGCACATTGCATGCAACAAGAAAATATGCTTGATGCAAATTAAATAATTACACAGCTGCACCCTAAGATTGGTCCCATGTAGTGGTGGTGAGTATTTCCTTCTTCGATCGCCACTGAAATATGCCACATTCAGGTCTATTTTCTGTCAATATGTCAGAAACTTAGAATGTCTGCAATTTAACATTACAGTACTCTATTAACCAATCTGTCAATTCAATAGATTATCATGGTGATCTTTCTATTCATTTTCTTAATAACCAATCTAACCCTCCAGTCTCACTGGTGAGAAAAGGTAAGAGGCGTCCAGGATATGAATCAATATGCTTCTGTAAACAAAGAAAATGGTATCATTTCCATATTCAGAGTATCAAGACATCTACATGTTGTGTGGCCTTAAATGTCATCTTGCAATTTATGAGCTCTCTATTACCTTTTCTAATTGCTACTAGCTTACAGGATTTATCAGCAAAACATTAGTCATCAAAGCAAGGCACTAACAATTCTCAACCAAATAGCCTAAAAATTTTCCAAATGGGTCCATCCAAAACTCACCAAGTTGAATTCTTGCAAACTCGAACACCAATTAAATAAAGAAAAACATAATTACAACCCCAAAATAACAGCAAGAAAAAAGAACCAACAAAATTTAAGCTCAAAGCAAAATACCAAAATGGGACCAGTGTATAAAAAAGCAACCAACTTTACATTCCACAGAACAAAATCCATCTCCAAAAACACCATGCAATGCAGAAGATTGCATAAATATCACAATAAAATAAAACTTTACGAGAGAGAGAGAGAGAGAGAG
>Ga0325404_1002342_pt1 | contig 20260 bp, 10 predicted proteins | sample PopdelMetagenome_18_FD_205664 | JGI IMG/M metagenome (GOLD analysis project Ga0325404, IMG submission 205664) | Populus deltoides microbial communities from Bellville, Georgia, United States - Xylem-Control-R1 | ecosystem: Host-associated > Plants > Phyllosphere > Stem > Wood/Secondary xylem... | reverse complement strand
AAAAAATAAATAATTTTTGTGAATAATTGACTCAACAAGAAGCCAAAGCATCAATTATTATTCAAATATTTAATGAAAGGAGAAAAAACTTGAAAACGAAAGGAGTAGTGTCAACTGTGATTTCCAAAAGCTTTGGTTTCCTCAAATATTTAATTCAATAACCTTGGAATTTCAAGTGACACATGCTGCCGTTCACATGCATGTGTTCATGTGGGTGGGTGTGTGTGTGTGGCTAGTCTGCCAAGAAAATTTGAAATGAAAATGGTCTGTTGACAATTTTTTATTAAAATAAAATATACCGGGGAGGATTCTCGAGGGTGTTGGGGGCAACAGTAGCACTAATTTTTTAAAATATTTTTTGTTTTAAAAATACATAAAAATAATATTTTTATTATTATTTTTAAAAATATATTTTCAACAACAGCACATAAAAATATTAATAAAAAATTTAATTTAACCTGACACAAACAGCCCTGAAATATCCTATCCTCCGAACATCTTTATCGGCTGAGCAAGGTCAGGTAGCCACGTTCTATTTAAAAAATAAAAAAAAAAGAACCAGTAAAAGAGCAAGTAAAAACTAGAAGACATAACCTAGTGACCTCACGTGGATCTCCTGAACTAATCATATGGACGAGATCTTGCATCTTTTAAATGCCAGACTTTTTTAGATTTAAGTATAAATTAGTTCCTGTGGGCGGTTAAAAATATTTAAATAATCCCCTGACCAAAAAGGCCATCTTACTTATTCAAATTTACCGTCTTCCCTGCTTATTTTCTATATTCTATTTCTTTTAAAAATAAATTGACAAGGAATATGGAATTGATAGAGGGATTGATCTATAAATAGATTGAGAGATCAGGAGTTAAATCTTGATTTTTAAAAAACACAAGGATTAATTGGTTGGCTGGTTAAACTACGAGGACTATGTTATAATTAACTTTATTTTTAATTAACTGTTCCATGCTTTTATATTATTAATCTAGCAAGGTGCGTCCTTTTTTTTTAATCAGAAAATGATTTCATGTTTTAATATCAACAAGTTGATTGCAAAATTAATAAGTTTATCCTTTTTTTAATTATTATTTTAAAAAAAGCATTGCCATCTCCAATAGACCGACTTTTTAATTTCTTGAAACTTCGCTCTTAATATCATATTGTCAACTAGTCCACCTTGTTTACAATAATGCCACCTCCTATTATTTATTTATTTGACCATCATTTCGGTTGTACTCGAGGAGGAGTAAATTAAAAAGAAAAAACTTGAGATATAAAGATTTCGTAAATTCTTTTTACATGAAGATAATTTAATAAATAAAAGGCAAATCTTACATGAAGAGCTGTTGAAAACAAACAATTCAAATCATTTTTTATTTTATTTTTTTCTAGTTGAATGCTTTTGTGACCTAATCCGATAAAATTAAGTTTGAAAATCTTAAATTCTAGATAATTTTTTTATTTTGATTCAATTTCTTTTTTTAATTTTTTAGTTTCTTGATTTAAAAGAGAAGAGAGAAATTTGTCTGAAAAATAGCAAAGAGAGATAAAGTCACGGATTTAGCCACTTTTCAACAACGAAACTCGTTGTTCTTAGTGTCAACGAGTTTCATTTAACAAGAGAAGTTTGATAATGATAGTTTTTTTTTCTAAAAATTTATGAAAATAAAGAGATCGGATTCTATTTAGATGTTTTTAATTTGATTGATTTTGAATTTTTTTTAGTGACTTTTGAGATATTCTAGGGTTATTAGATGGTCTGAAAATGATATAATGGTGTTTCTAGGTAAAAATTACTTGAAAAATTGAATTTTAAGCTAAAAAATCATTATTTAATTTTACATCTACCACAATAGTGGCTGAAATTAAAATAATGCTTTGTTAATAAAAAATTGAATTTTATATATTTTTTTATATGAAAAAAAGTTATGCACCCCCTTAAAATAATAAAAATAAACATAAATGATTTAGGCACATGGGTATATCCTTTTTTTTCAATTTCATTTATTATTGTTGGTTTTTATTATTTTTTTATTGTTTTTTTCATGATCGGTGTTACTTAGAAGTTACCTTGTGTTATTTTGAGTTTTTTTTTAATTTATTAATTTAATAAAATCATATAAAAAAATAAATTTTATATAATTTAATTTATTTATATCTAAAACTTTTAAGCTTGTTGTACTTAAATTTAATAACAATACGTCAAGATTTTATGTAATTATTTTTTTACTTAAAAAAATTAATCCAACGCACATGGCAAACGCAGTGCAGAAAATAACCTTGTTTTTTCTTTATTTTCCAAAAAACAGGACTGAAAAAGCAAAAGAAAAGAGCCCGTAGAGAGGGCGTGTCTGTGCAAACTGCAAACTAGTACGTCCCATTTCCACGTGTCCATTATCAATTCCTCCGCAAAAATAACATAACAGGAATCCACCACCAACGAAAACAAAAGAAAGCGAAAATGGTAGTTTAGCACTTTAACTAGTGAGACTTACTTTAATAAAAAAAAAAAAAAAGGCAAAGGAAAGACTCAGTAATTGCTGCATTTATTCCCTCACACAGTAACAAGAAGTCAAGTGGTGTAATGAAAGCAAGGAAGCAAGCTCCTCATTTTCTGCTCCTCACCTCCTCATTTTCTCTTATTAATCACAAACAGCATTAAAAATAAAGTTCTCAGGCAGCTTTTTGACAGAGATCCCTTCTGTTTCTCCCTCCCCTGAAGGGTAAGTAGTAGTACTAGTAGTTTTTCTTCCTTTCTTTTTTATTTTTTCCACTCTTTCAAGTTTCAAATTGAGAAAAAAAAAAAAGAATGAAAATCTGTAGTATTATTTCCTCTGTGATGCTTTGGGATATCACAATAATAGAAGAGAGACAAAAGGGTTTTTACGGTGATAGCTTCTTCGTAGCTTCATGTCACGTGTCTTCCCTTTGTATATGTAAATGGAAATTTAAAGTTCGTGGCTTCATGTAGACTAAAGAGCTGTGGAATTTCTAAAAATGAGGAATCCCATTTTCTCAATAGTTAAGAGTGGGGACTTTTCATTCAAAGAAAGTTTTTTTTTTTTAATATATTTTACAGAGTGCCCTTTCTTTTGCTTCTACCATTCTTTTATGTCCGCTGTAGCAGTAGTGGTACATTTTTTTTTTTTGGTTCAGTTCTTGGGAGAGTAAGCTACGAGACGATGTGTCGTTTCTTGCCAAAAATAGGAATGATTGAGAGTGGGGGGACCTTTACTCTTTTTTTGTTTTGTTTTGCAAGGTACGAAGTCTAGTTTGTTTTGTTCTGTGTTTTTATTCTGAGTGAATTAGTGGGATGTGTTGGGGTGGGGGGTTAAGATTCTTTTAAACACGTTAGGTGACGAGTCGGTATGGTTCTTATTCAGGGGCCTACTTACTGTGATTAGCCCAAACAACTTCAATGTGAATTATTGCTTGCTTTTTGTTGATGGCGAAAAGGTGAAACCAGGTCCATTCAATACAAGTTAGAAATAAAGAGACAATTGAGATATATATATATATATATATATATATAGAGAGAGAGAGAGAGAGAGAGAGAGAGAGAGAGAAAGAGAGGGGGGAGGGAGTGAAAGAGGGGGTTTTATGATGAGTGGTAAATTCCTAGAGGAATTTGACCACAAAGTGTTGCAGGATTTTAGGGAGCAATTATTAGGTGTGCTTGGATAAGATGTGATTTTGAGAGAGACAACTTTGTTAGTTAACACTCTGAGAGTTCATGGTTGGGTCTAGGAGAGGTAAATATGGATAAAAGTAGAGGATTGGATTGTTTTTTGTGTTCAGTTTCCTTGATTTGAAGGGAGGGGAGATTTTTGTGTCAGCATCTCGAGGTTAAGAGGTTTCAAGTTGCTGTGCTTGAGATCTGTGAATTGATTGGTGGATGTTTGTGTTTGTAGATTTGGAGATTGATTGATTTCTGCAAGAGAATATACTGGGTTAAAAAGTGACCTTTATTTTAGTGGATACTGCTTTTACTTGGTTTAGTTAAAGTCTATCTGGTGCTTTGTTCGAATTCTCTGAGCTTGAGATTCTGTGCATTTGTAGGCATCAAGAGGAACTATTTTGCAATATTGGGGAAGAAGCAGATCGGATATTGTTCTCGTAAAGGGAATAAAGATTGGCTTTCCTATTTACATAAACATAGATGGCTAGCACTTAGATACATCAAGATTTAAAGGTCAGCTGTGTTCTTCACTTCTTCGGGGTCATGTGCTTTTTATATTATCAATTTTTGCAGAACCTCTTTCCAATTCTGTTCTATATTAGTATCCTTTGAGTTTTGCATGTTTAAATTTGCAATTTGATTCTTTATTTTCCTTAAGTTATAGAAACGTTGATATCATGATGATTGCAGGATCTGGTTTCTTATCGCTTGTGGATTACATGAAGAAGTACTCTTTGTGAAGTGATTCTATGAGTTCTGTCTCACTGATGGAGTGGAATGGCAAACCCCACTTGCAGTGGGACTGGGAAAACCTGATAATGTTCAATGCAATAACAAATGAAAATTCAAAGCAGTTAAGCCTAACAGATTTGGAAACTGATGGAGAAAAAGGAAATGATTCTGGGTTTTTCTATTCATCTGGGAGTGTAAGCAGAAGCCGTGGATCTATCTCTGACTTGGAACTTGCTTCTTTCTCAAAGAGCTCGAAGTCAGCTTCCACCAATTCTTCATCAGCTGGGGAAGTTAAAACACCCAAATTCACTTTGGAGGCCTCTAAAACAAATCCATCAGATTACAATAAGGAAGAACTTGTGAAGGCTAAGGCAACTGATACTTCTCCCACGCTTGAAGCTTCAGTTGGTTCAGGTGACCAGCTGCTTGGTTTGAAGCTTGGTAAAAGAACATACTTTGAAGATGCTTGTGCTGGGAGCAATGCTCAGTCTTCATCAATTTCTACGATTCCTGTACCTTCTTTTACTCCAGCAAAGAAATTGAAGTCCAGTAATCATAGTCAGCGTGCTCCACGCTGTCAAGTAGAAGGCTGTAACCTTGACCTCTCATCAGCTAAAGATTACCATCGCAAACATAGAGTTTGTGAAAGCCATTCAAAGTGCCCAAAGGTCATTGTAGCTGGTTTGGAGCGCAGGTTTTGCCAGCAGTGTAGCAGGTAAAGCATCTAATGAAATGAATGGTTGTTTTTTGGAAGATGATAGTGCATGAGAATGGGTCATCCTCTACTCGTTTTGGTGCCAATTGTTGTTATCTAGGGTGATATATTGATGATGCCTATTTTCCTCAATTAGTAATTATAGTAATGATAATTCCCAGCTGATGTAATTGGTGTGACAATGTCTGCATTTTGAATGTCAAAGGTTCCATGGTCTGTCAGAGTTTGATGAAAAGAAGAAAAGCTGCCGCAGGCGACTTTCTGATCACAATGCAAGACGCCGCAAACAGCCAGGATCTGTCCACTTGAATCCTTCAAGACTTTCTTCATCATTATATGGTATTGGTATTGAACTGAGTCTTTGATTATTCTCTTGAAGCTGATTTATAGAATATGCTATTGTCATTCATCTTTGTTTTGGTTGTTTCTCAATCTTCCCATGTACTCTGAAATGAAGCCATATAGATTATGCTATAAATTTCCCTTTGCCTTAATGAGGCTAAACCAAATTGAGGAAAGAGACCCCTTTGGTGAGTTTTGTATGAACTTCACGTCTCAAATTAATTTAACGATCTTTTCCAAATAGAAATTTCCTCTAATCGAGCATTCAAAAGGAGAAGAAGAAGAAGATTTCTTTCTGATTGTAACCTGACACTAGCAAGTTAATGTCCTAATTTATTTGGTTTTGAAATCACTAACAAATAAGCATAGTGTGGTATTATAGTTTCAAAGATTTCTCCCAGCATGTCTAACCTGCTTTTATCATTGGAACCTTCAGTGTGAGTTATGGATATTACTATATCTTGTGACCCTGTGATATGCTGTATGTGACAGAATCCATTGTGTCTATTGATTGTTTAATTTTTCTTCATCAATCCCCCAAAAGGCTTTCCCTCAATGAATTCTTGGTTAGCTTTATTTAACAAAATAAACATGTGGTAGCCCTACATCTCATCTGTCCCCTTTACATGTGGGACTAAATATTGTTTAAACTCGGGATACTTAAGTTCAAGTGAATTGGTATTGCATGATAACCATTCATGCAACTTAACATGATCTTTGTTTACCTATGCAGATGAGAGGCAACAGATGAGTCATGTTTGGGACAAGGCGCCACTTGTTCATTCCAGGCCCAATGCAAATTTGACATGGGAAAGCACATCGACCTCCAAGTTCACAATAACAAAAGAGTATATAGCAAAGCCTGCAGAAATAGGTGGTAGTGATAGGAGGCTCCACTTGCCTGGCATTGATCTGACAAATAGCATTGCTATTCAGCACCATCATAAGTCTAATGGCTTCTTACCATCTAAGGCCAAGGGCACTGCAGGTGAGGTTCTCAACCAAGGTCTGTTTTGTCTTCATTTTGAGAAACAAGCCTCAATTATTGCATTGAGTTTCTAAATATTGATGATTTGGTTAGTGCCATATAAAATTTTTACTTGGATTTCTTAGCAAGGTTTCCTTGATATGTCTAACAAGTAACTATGTGCTCCGGTAGCCAATAATAAAACAAAAAATAATGTAACATTTAACCAAAGATCCAACAAGAGCTTGTTTCATATGAAAAAGACATGAAAAGGAATAAATATCACAGCATGTCTTTGTGAGATTCACCAGGTGAGTCCATTTATAGTGTTGTAAATGGTGGATAATTCGGAAACTTACTGTTTTCTTCATGAAATTCACAACATCCAGTTTCAACTGTCTGTAACCCTAAATCATCGCCTTAAAAATTTGTTAATTTTTCAATTTATTCAGTGAGAGTTCAATGTCATCAATACATCTTTGGCATTTGTCATGGACCTGGAATGTGCTCTTAACCAATGCGATAAGCCATAAGTTGTTGGCTTGTGACTGCAGATTCGAACTAAAAGTAAGGTTGTTAATGCTTCAATCATTGGATATGAAACAAAAATGTGTCCCTCTATGAAATTTCTTCTGAATCAAGTGTCAACCTATCAACATCAGCATTTAAAAAGTGATGGAAAATTCGTAGTAAAATTATGAAAATTTTGCTTGAAGGACTTTGGAATAAATTAATTGATTCACTTTTGCTTCTTCTTTTTTTGACACACATGTGCAAGTAAGATATTTAACTGATGGATTCTAGGCACGATGGGCCTTAATTGTAACTGCTGTAAAATAAATAAGTGAATGTTAACCTTGCATAACAAAATTAACGTGCAATTAACATGTAATAAACTTGATTAAACTTTGTACAACATATTCTGTTATTCAGGTTGCACTAATCTATTTGATTTGAAATGAATATGATTTTTTGATTATATTAATTGATACAATTTGTTACTTTTAACCTCAATGCTGCTAAATTGTATATAATAGCTTTCCCAACACTTGGTGTCTCTGATTCACTGAAGTTTAGGATTTGTCCACCGTCTGTGTCCACTTGCTCATGAGGCTCATTTGCTCTTTGTTTTCCTGCTATATTTCTTGTGTTATTGCACTCTTACATAGATCCAAAGCTACATACATCCATGTACATGCAACAAGGATGTACAGGATTGCAGCATAAGCAAAGACTATTGGTTGCTCTGGTGGCTTAAAATAATCCTAATGTGACACATGTGGTTGGAGCCTCATTCAAGAGTCAAAGTACAGTGATATTTCTGAAAATATCAGAAAGTTTTGAAGATACATGGATGATAGTTAGATACACATGATATATATAATTCAGCAGTGCAATCCATGGGTTGCCAAATCTGATATTTGACAGATATACCACTGATTTTGGCTATTATGAATGCAAGTAAATGTGACAAAGCCTGTGGGGTCTTGTAAAAAGGAAGAATTAAAATTTCCTGGTGGTTTACAAAATTGCAAGTTTATTTGAGCATGCCTCTGCTTAATTTTGGAAATTAGAGATGTACAATGCGGTGGCTGAGTGCAAAGTGAACATTTTTCTGTGTTTTTTGCTGATTGGTGCGAGTCAGAGGATCTTAATGACTATAGAAGAATCTAAAGAATATGTAGATGGTTAACTATGACTGTTTCTAAAGTCATATGGATGAAATATGATTTTGGAAACGTTGCACTTTATGAAGACAGTTAATAGTGCAAATCTTCATGGATAGAGATAAGAACTATTATGCTAGGCCTTTCTTTTTTGTCTGGAGTGATTCTCTTCTTAAAATCGACGCTTAAATTTAACAGGAATGTGAACTGTACAGGTTTGGACTACTCTCTCGTTCCTTCCAAAGTGGAAGCAACACCAGAATTTCATCGTGCTCTCTCTCTTCTGTCAACCGATTCATGGGGTTCATGTGAGCCACAATCTATTTCATTTGAACAGGCCATGCATGCAAATCACACCAGCATGCCTCAGTCGGTGATACATGCTGTACCCCAAAGCTCACCACTTGCTTCATCGTACTGGAGGACTGAGCAACAGTCAAATGACCCTCAAGTGCATACCTTGAGTTCACGCACTGATGGTAGCAATTACCTTCAAGAGTTTCAGCTGTTAAGAACGTCAAACGGGAATGACTACTATTCCAGTCACATGAACTGACTGCTGAAGTGATTTATCATTTTCATCTTAACAAATTAAGTGAAGGTCAGTATCTGGTTTGACATTTTGCGTAGGTAAATAATGCTTTCATGTGCTCATTGTAAAACTTTACAGTAATTATGTGGTAGTCAGTCTTCCTTAAAACCCTTAGCACTTGTGGATATGGAAGTTATATTATAGTATCCTGCATTGGTGGAAATTATTTGAAATCATTGAATGTGGTAGTGAAGTCCAGGTGATGTCCTGCATGTTGCAAGCACAGGCTGTAATTACGGGAGAGCTAACGCTCTCTCAATTGAGAGAGTGCCCAAGTACTTGAAATTTGTCTGCCCTTAAAACTATTAGTGGATTCTGATTGTGGAGGACCGGAGGTCATGTGACTCATAGTTATGGTGAAGCTTTCATATCGCTGCAAAAATTCTTCAGTGCCTGTAGTAATCTGACTAGTGTTTACCATTTTCTTCAGGAACTTGACCATCCTGGCTCATGCTGTAAGGATTCAGATCATGGTGGTTGCGAAGTTCTATGACATTTCTCCTGGAGTAAACATTCGGAGTGGTTAAGGATAGAACACTGATTTGAAGATCATCGTGATCCGAGTTAATAAAATTTCTAGGAACCTAAAACTTAAATTGCAACCTGCGATTGCCTTGAAGCATCTTTTAAAAATCCCTCGGGATCTAAACTACTGTTTTTTCTTCCATTAATGGACATGGCAAGGCACCAGTGAGTTTATCTCTTGAGCTGTAAAATGCTGGAAATTGCAAGTGCTTAACTGCAGGTATGAATGATCTTTCAGCCCTACATGGCTCTGATGTGAACTATGAGCATGAGTGATTCGAAAATTTGTTGTCATCTCTATCTAGTTTATTTACTTCATGCAAGTGTTGGCTGCAGACCGACAATTTTTTGGGGGCTCGTGGTAACCTGTCATGGCATTTGACCTTTGGGTTATTCTACCTTTTTGTTCGCATGAAACCTAGGGTGAGCATTTTCGGTTAATTGTTTTTTGAAATTATATTATAAGTAATATCTTTTATATTTATTCTTATGAAATTATATTACAAGTAATATCTTTTATATTTATTCTTAAAGGTTTAGTTTGGTTTAATCAATTTTAGAAGTTATAATTATATTACAAGTAATACCGAACTAGACTGAATTGTTTTGGTTTTCTAATCAGTTTTTTTTTAGTTTAGTTTTCTCAGGTTTTATTTACCCTAATTAAACTTTACTTTCTCTATTTGCTATTGCAAGTTGCCAACGGTAGATTAAAAGCAACTGGAGTCGCACGTTATTCTAAATTTTTTATAGAAAAAACAAGTTTAGAATAGAAATGAAAAATGAAGAATTGTTTTTTGAAATTATTTTTGAAAATTTGTTTTTTACCCTAATGATATTTTTCATGATGATTTTAAAAAAAAAATATATATTACCATTTGTATTTTATTGTATATTTTTCGAACAACTTAATAATTAAAAGATTACATCAAGATATTAACTAGTTTAATACAATTTTAAATCTCCAATTTAATCACAGAAATATAATGTATAAAATCTTAAACAAGATAACATGATTTTTTTTAAAAAAAATACACAAAAACGATATATTTCATTATATTAATATTACAATAACAAAAGAAAAAAGAAAAAACAAGAATTCAACAAGCTAAATCGTTAAAAAACAATAATATGAAGAGAAAAAAATGATCTTGGGCCTTGGGCCTCCACTTGCTTGGGCTCGAGTATAGGCCCCTTTAATTCCTTTTTAAGATAAAACACGACGTCATTTGCATGGATGACATGTCATCCATGCATCATCTCTCCTTCGTTTCCTGCTGGATTTTAGGCAATCACATCAAATTTTGAAGAGCTACGAGGCAATCACATCAATTTCTGCCTCAAAGACACATAGAATTGAGCTTCGTCCTGTCCCCAACATCTCGCATTAACTGAGATTTCTCCTTCATTAGATTTGCTTTCTACTCTCACGCAAAATGCTTCATCGGGTGAACTCCATCGTTTTATCACCTCTTTCCATTTTAATGTTAAAAGTAATAGCTACCCGTTAGTGGAAACTCAATTTGTGCAAAGCAGGCAACCGCACCACGTAGAATGGAAAGCAAAAACAGGTGGTTCTGAGCATCAACTGAGGGAGGGATAATGAAACAGTCAGGTCACTGAGGTTCGGACCGATGGTTAGGGGTTTGGGAGCCACCTACCACTGGCTGGTGCGCCAATATCCCTCTCCTCAGAAGCAACGTTGAAAAACCTTTCTTTTCAGGTCTGACCTCGAATTCATCATGAACAGTGGACGTGGAAGATAAAGGAACCACGGGAGCTTAGGAAACAATCCTGCAGGTGAACCACATTCCAGAATTCCAACCATTCCAAAATGAGAGTAATCCACTGAACAATAATGACACCGAAAACAGGATGGAATCATAATTCCACTAAAAGATGGAATGTGCATCCATCCACACTAAATGAGATTTACCCAACAAATCTTAATGGCATTAAAATACGGGAAAACAATCCCTCTAAGGTGGTTCAACCCCATGCCAAATCTAAAAACAATCTGTCTCCTCGGACAGAACAAAAGGAGATAAGAATGTCACAACGCACTTCTGAACGAAGAAATTGCAGGCTAAAGGGGGCAAACAAAGTTATGCACCTACTGCTAGTGCAAACATACCTTCCATCCACGAACCACAACCAGCTCTAAATTTTTTGCCAGTCGAACTATGGGTGTTAAATAAATAATTTAAAAAAAAAAAAAAAGCAGCTACCCAAAACCTTCCCACAGGTTCAAACATGCCAGTCCTGACAGTCCCTACTCTAATTTTACAAATCAAGAGTCCAAACTCCAGACCGAATCACACACAACTTGAAGGGAAAAGAACCTAATTAAGTTGTCAACTAATTTCAATGGCATAGACACAATTTCATCAAATGAGAAAGAAATATGAAGACTGCAGTATTCTAAATTCATGGTATCATCCCACTGGAATAGATGAATGATTCCAAAAGTACAAATGCCTAACTGATAGAAACCATAACCAACCTGTAGAATATCAACCAGATTAATCTGGCAGACACATAATGCATCAAATGATCCATAAAGACCAGTAGACCACAATACCATCGCTGGTAATACAACTTGACAGACATCATGAGAAGGTATGGCTACTCGACAACCGCTGCAACATGAGGACGACAAGACTGACTTTCAGACACCCATATTGAGCAATGCCGGACGACAACTCTGGACCTTCTCAAACCCCAAACATGTCCTAGAACTCACTGGAACAGTAGACAATTGTAAATCAATGGTTGCCATGAGAGAGATAATTGACAATAAGTGAAGTGCATCTCAAGAAGATAACAGATGAGAAGGAGAGCAGGGAGAAAGAAGGGAGACGGGTCAGCCAAACATCCTTCTCACTAATAGTCATTGAATTTGTAAAGAGTACATATGTGATTAATGAAAATAATAGTTCCATACAAGAAATGGAAATACAATCAAGATGAATCACATGACAAACCTGTTCAACCTCATCTGGTTCTGGAGAAGGGGATTTCGTCGACTCAGAAGGTTTCTCAGCCCCGCAATTTTGTCTATTGCACTTAGTCCGGAATGGGTAGTTTATATTGTTGCATTTTTCACACTTCCAGCTTCCCTCCGGCATTTTTTGTTCTAAAAAAGCATGAAGCTCATCAGTATTATTTCAGAATATGAAGCTCACCATGTGCAGGATTAAAGATGACTTACTGGAATTTTTGTCAGACTTAGCAGCCTGTAATGACAAGAAAATATTGAAAATTAGACAACTTACAGTATTAAACAAAAGTGAAAACTACAAATTAGGCAGATTACCATTACTGTAAAAAGGTACAAGCTAAACCGATATAGATTCTTGTACAAAAGATATGACTTGAACTTCCAAATAATCATCTAAGCTTATCCAAGTTCGGAGTCCCAAATGGTAAATAGATAGCTCAAAAGGGCCGATTACATGACAGAAAAATGCCAACGAAAAAAATAGAGTGGTTCTTCTATCTTTGAGAAGTAGCACAAACCTGAGATCCTGGCTTTGGTGTATTGCACTTTCTCATGTTGCAAAAAGTTCTAAAAGAGAAGTTAACGTTCCCACATTTTGGGCATGTCCAGTCATTATCACGTGTCGCATCTAAAGTAGCATTATAAGAAGTAAAGATCAAGGTTAGAGGGTAAATAAGTTTCAATCTGTTTCCCATTCACATCGTATTGATGACAAACCTGAACCCTTCTGAGATTTATCGTCTGGGAAAAAACCTGGCCTCGGCCCCTGGAAGAAATAGAATACATTTATGAAATCAATTTCATATCCACAAGGGAATATTTCTAGAATCTAAAAACATAATGAACCATGTATTTAAATGCGTGTTTATTTCCTTTACTAAAAACAGATAGCTCCATGCATAAACACAAAATGCTCACTGATTGGCAGATAAATAAAGTGACTGTTGTATACTTAAACATGAACTATCAAGTTATATAAAAACATAAAAGCAAACTACAAGAAGCCCTTAAAAATACAAAGAAGAGCACATATACAGGAGCACTTTTCGCATTTATGCAAACAGATAGGAACATGAAGCAAGGACCAATTAAGCATAACGTGAAAGTCACTATTTTAAGGCCCTGGACCTGTCTCATAAATTCCACAACCTATCAGACTAACAGTGAGAATAATTACTATCATACCATAGCTGCAGGGCCCATTGGCATACCCAATCCATACCGGTCCATTAGGGGGGGCATTGTGTACATCCCACCTGCAGAAAATTTAAAGAAAAAAGGTCATTACCTCATAAATGCAACCTTAATCATCCAAAGGACAGACATACATACATAACCTACAATAGAGAGCATGTGGAGAGACCGTTGGTAATAAAGAAACAATATTAGAAATAGGAGACACCACAAGTTCAATATATCAAATATAACAACAGAAGACAATACAGTAGAATACATTAAAAACCAGGAAGAAAAGCAAGGGAACATGAACAAAAAGTTAGTAACAAATGGTAAAAACAAAAAATACTAGTATTAAATAGGGAAAGCAGAAGAAACAAAAATACAATCCTAGAACATGATGAGGATTTTTAAGGAAACAAATAAGAGAAAAGACACAAGAGCATACCATTTCCCATCATAGATCCACCAGAGTAAGGAGGTGGTCCTGACATATGCAACGGTCTATATGGACTGCCACCAGAAAGGCGGCTGCCATAGTTGTAATGATAAGCTGAGCCCCCAGTGAACGGAACGTCATATGGAGGAATAGAGGATCCATTGAAGAGGGAGGGCCCATACGGTGGCATACCCATATACATTGAAGAAGGTGCACCAGAACCTAAATATGGAGCTGATGAGTAACCCTGTGGTGCTTGCAAGGGCTTGGCAGCAGATTTCTGCTGTCCGGGGGGAGCAAATATATTGATTAGAATCCAAAACAAACAGCAGGAAAAGTCAAATACCATAACAAAATGAGAGTATAAAGAGGAAAAGTGAATAACGTAATCCTAAATCAACCCACTTTCAACTATGTGACTAATGGTCTTGACACTAGCTGCTAGATGCAGACAATCTTCTCTCAGTTTATAAGGTTTGGTTCTTGGAATTACAAGATCCACTTAAATCCAATATCAGAAGAACTGAACATACATTAAACACACCAACATCATTTTATAACAAGGAAAGCAGGTCAGTATAGTTACAACTAACCGAATTATGATCAGCTGGCCTGGGTTGGGTACAATTGCGCATATTACAAGTTGTCCTGAATGAAAAGTTGACATTGCCGCAGCTTGGACAAGTCCAGTCATCCTCCCTGCGACTACCTACAAGAGAACGCACACAACTTATTTCCAACTTCATGACCAAAAGCAGAACCTATTGAAAATGCATGCAGTGTGGCCAATTTAGTATGTATAAGTTCTCAAATCTTTAAAAGACAAACGCTTATTAGAAAAATAAAGATATAAAAAGAATTGCATACCGTCAGTTCTTGCACGCTTCGCTGCTGATGAATTTCTGCTATCCACCTGAAGAATAAATAAACCGATAATAACAGTAAGAAATCCACTTACAATCTCAAATTAAAAAAATTCAATTCAGCAATTCGTAACATGAACGAAACCCAACTCTTAGCATCCAAAAACTGTTAATTCAATTTCGCAATAATAACAAAAAAAACCCGATCCATTAGGGTTCAGTCCAGAAAGAAAAAATAGAAAGAAAAAAAAAAGAGGGCAAGGTTTTCAGTTAATGCGTAAATAATTGAAAGAATGAAAAGAAGAGGAACCTGAGACATGGCGTGGTTATCGGGTCTTTAGGTTTTTTTCGGATTGGGGAGGTTAAGAGAGACTGCTTTATTTTGCCCAACTATAGAAAGCAGTGGTTTGGGAATTCTTCTTTTTGTATTTTATATTATAATGAACACTTTGGTACCTCTACTTGCGCCAAACTTAACTCTGGTTCCACTCCTTTGATTTTTTCTATTTAAGTGCCTGTTTAGGCGTGTTTTATTTTTCCTACCTTTTCAATTAAGTGTGTTTACTTTTCTTTCTATTTAAATGCATACTTGCATAGTTATTAATCTCGATCGAGTCTATAAACATTAAAGTTGTTAGAATTAATTGCATACAAGCTAAATAATAAAAAGCTTCTTCTCGATGGAGAAAGGTTTGAGATATTACATGTTGTGTGCTAGCTGGTTCCGCATTAGATAATTATAAGGGTTATATTTATTTTTATTTTTATTAATGTGGGTGTCCAGATCAGTTTATGTGTATTTCGACTAATCTCACGGGCTCTGAAATTAACAATCATTTAAGCCTCCAGTGACCCTAAAATTTGTGAGACTCGAATTGATGATCTCTAGAGAGCAAACCTAGAGTCTAACTAACTCAAGATTGGGATATATTTATTTCTTAAAAGAAGTCATGTGATGTTTTCAAGTCCGGGAAAGAAAAGGTAACTCATGGACATTTATTTTATATTAATCCTCTAATTAGAATGCTTAATATAGATGAGGATTCTTATCAAATTGACAAAATAGAAGTCACGTGATCTTGCTAGAGCTGAGAAGAATATTAAAAAAAAAATCTTTAGATAATTCACTTGTAAATCAAGAAATCAAGAAGAAAGTACTCTCGAATTTTATTTCTAGTATAGACTAGAAGTAAAAAAAAAAAATTGTCAACAAGTGGGATGTTTTTCTGGAAAGCAAAGGTTTTGAAAGAATTGACATGGATTACCTACCAAATTTAACGATACAAATAAACTTATGTTTACTGCATGTTTTATAGAAGCCAAGGATCCCTTAGGTCCTCTGATTCTTCATGATGTCGCTGGTTCTCTAGCTAGCTATCTATTTCTGGGTCAACTCTTCTCGTCCACCATTGAACTTGTTCAGTGAGAAGTGTAACATGGAGATTTACGATCCGATGTGTTACCCAAGTATTGACGAACCAATATTTTCACGGCATATTTTTATATGTTTTTATTAAAAAAAACATGGGATGAAGGTATAATTTCTTTTTTCATATAAATAGTAAAGACATATTGGTTTAGACCTGTTTGTTTGCTGGAAAATAATTTTTTTTTTAAGATGAATTCCGAGAAAGGTGAATTCTGAAAAAGTGAATTCCAGGAAAGTATTTTTTGATATTTGGTAGTGTAATGGAAAATAAGTTAGAAATCACTTTCCAGTGTTTGGTTATGTCATGGAAAATGAGCTGAAAAATAACTTATTAATATTTTTTTTCTCAAGTTTATTAAAATAATAAGAAACAAATCTTACAAATTAAAAAGTTGAATGAGAATGAAATTGAAAAAAAATATAATTTCATAAATTATCTCAAATAAAATAAATAATAATCAAAATAATAGAGATCAAATCTAAAAAATAAAAGATGAAGAAATTAAAATAATAATAATTAACATTTCATAAATTATTTCAAATAAAATAAGTAACAATCAAAAGAATAAGGATCTGATTTGATAGATAAAAAAAAATTCAATAAAAAAATGATAAGAAAAAAGTAAATAGCAATTATAAAAATAAAGATCAAAATTAATATAAAATTTAAATTTTAAGAGATGAAATTGAAAAATAAATATTCAAAACAAACTATATATAACAATCAAAAGTTTATGGATCAAATTTGATATAATTAGCAAATAATGACATTTCTAAATTTTTCACAACTTCCAGAAAGTGTTTTCCGCCCAAATTTTTCAGGAAAACACTTTCCTGAAAATCAAGCCAAATTTTTCTTTGACTGGAAAGTGTTTTCCGTTGACCAACTTTTCTAATGACAAACAAACACAGGAAAGTTTGGAAAGTGGTTTCTCGGAAACCACTTTCCGAAAAACAAACACAGCCAAAACGAAAAATATTTTCCTGGAAACCAAACCAATTTTTTTTTTACTGGAAAGTGTTTTCCGTTGACCAACTTTTCTAATGACAAACAAATACAGGAAAGTTTGGAAAGTGGTTTTCCAGAAACTACTTTCCGGGAAACAAACATGGCCTTAGTGATAACTAGAAACGATTGATTAAAAATATGTCTGAGAGTGTGATTATGGTTGTTTTTCAAAGTATTTTTTATTTGAAAATATATTAAAATAATTTTTTAATTTTTTTAAAATTATTTTTGATATTAGCACATTAAAATAATATGAAAATATAAAAAAAATATTAATTTAAAAAATATTTTTAAATTTTTTCAAAAATATTTTTAAAACATGAAAAGAAATAAAACCTAAACCCCGAATATATTAAGCATCGCACCAATAAAACCCCACGACCGTTAGGTCAAGCCAACACCAAATCCCATATGCGAGGCTGGCAATGCGAGTCCCGTCCTGGGAATTGGCAGATGACGCCAGACCTGATGCTTGGACCTGATAGTATAACAGGCCTAGGCGGAACCTAGGTTCTGACAGGTGTTGTCAAGCCTAGTGGCTTGACCTGATGCACTTCCAGGCTAATATGGTGAGCCTGATACATGTTTCCTGAGAGTATCAATTAGTCAGAGGATTTATACGCATGCTTCGTTCGTATAAATATTTGCACGATAGCCTATAGTTAATTTTCTAGACTGCAAATATTTAGGGCTTCCGAGGTCGTTTACTTTTATAATGATGAATGGTGGCAACTTCGTTAGTCTTAGCTATTATAATCCTGGGTGCTCAGTATGCATGCGAATAGCTCATCTTGAAACTAGTGATCCACGCCATTGAAGGACATCTTTTTGCAATCAATGAATGACCCTTTCTGCATGAATATAGATATAATATTCTGGTGTCAAACACACTATAGGAAAGGTGAACACAGGCCAATTGTCTAACTTTCATTACCACCACCCTATTTTGATTTGTTTCCTGAAAAATATTTCTCGTGAAATATGTTCTATGCTGGCCCAGATAATTGCAGGTGGAGCTGGAACAGGGAGTTGAGATGTAGGCATATTTAAAAACCATGAAAGCCATTCTTCCATGCTAGATGATTTTCGTTTTTGTGAAGAGAGGCAGAAAGCAGTGCAGCTGAGCAGATCGGGGCCGCATTTGTCTAATGACTTGATAAAGAAAATGTCAAAGAGCTTTGCTGAAGCTGTTTTGCTAAAGGAGAACGAAAGAGCTTCGGGAAGTTTTCAACTTGACAGACAGCACACCACCCTTCATTTTCCTTTTATTTTATTAATTTTTTGTTCATATTTAAATGATTTGGATTGTTTGACAAGATTGATGGCGTTGATACGTCGCAGCAGCTCTATCAATATGACTCACATAGTGTTCTGAGCTGCTAGTTCTGATAGCTATATTTTCTTTGGCTTTGTGGCGGTATGATATTTATTTCATAGGCTTACAAGCTCACATGATCATCGCAAGCAATCGAGGGGTCTTGATTAAGGCCATTCTAATTAAGAGAGCGTGGGAATCGAGGGGCCTTAAAGTGTGTGTTTTATGCATATAAATTTTTTAAAAATAACTTTTTTTTAAAAAAATTAAATTAATTTCTTTTAAATTTTTAACATTAATAAATTAAAATTATCATGTAACACTAAAACAAAATTATAACAACCTGTAGAATACCTCCCACTTTATGATCTTTGGTTGCAGTCGCCTGCCCCTGTTTTTAACTCTCATTAAAGGCGTTGGTATTGCATTAATTGGATTTTAGACGAGCAAGCTGCGCAGATGAGCGTGGGGATTCTGCGCTCTCCTTTTCCATTGATGTTTGATTTGAAGGGATATTTGAAGGGATCTTTTCTTATTGATACATGTGCCAGCGTATATTCTCAATAATTAATCGGTTGGATGTATATATCATTAATTTTATTTAAGTAAATATATTTAATTTATTAATATAGAATTATGTATCTTTAATATTTATTAAATATTTTATTAAAAAATATTAGCATAAATAATTATAAAATTGTTATAATTATGAGATTTTTATTTCATCAAAGTAATGTTTTAAAATATTTCTAATTAATGCTATATTAAGACCGAATATTAATTAATTAGAGTTGTTGAAACTTATACATATTATATTTTTTTTTATAAAATGAAATATTTTTTTATCATAAATTGAGGTACGAGGAATATCTAAAACTAACATATAAGTGTTTGTTGGATGACATGTATACTAAACTGACCCGTGTAAAAATCTCATATGAAGATATTACTATGTTATCTTATATAAGGAGTGTTATATTTTGATCATACTACATATTATCATAATCAATAATAACAAATTGACATATATTAAGTATGACATGAATTATATAAAGGTATTTAAGTAATTAAGAGATGGTTTATCTCTCTTTATGAACTAGAAAAAAATATTTTATAAATTTTCAAATAATATTGATTGTAAATCCTCAAGTAATATTGAAATAAGATTTGAAAAAAAAAATTAGAGTATAGTATATATTTAAGTAGAGTATAATATATGTAATATTATTTAAAGAAAATATATTTTATAATTTTCAGGTTTTTCTATAAATAAAAAGTTATATTTTATTTTTTATAAGTAGAGTATAGTAAAGAATACATAAAACACACCAAAAAAAAAATAAAAGCTAGCATTCAAATTATATATAATTTCCTCTTCTAACAGAGTTTAAAAAATTTTTTATTAGTCATTCGTATAAATTATTATTGAAGTCTCAAAACATAGATAACCTATCATTTGTGTCTGACTCAACTTTAAATTAATTATTCAAACCAAAAAATTATTTAATCTTCATATAATTTTTATATAATCCTTAAACAACTATATAAATCTATCTAACAAGTGTAGCAAATTGTCAACATTTGCAATTGTCAACATGTTTTCTCAACCACTCTCAACTACCCTCTCCACTACCAACCACCCTCTCCTTTACAACCACTATATTTATGCTTCCCCTTCTCATGTAGACAGAAGTGAGGAACGAGAGAGGAAGAGTGCAGTGTGTGTGCAAGAAGTAAGTGTGCAGAGAAGTGTGGTGAGTGCAACTGTGAGAGAGAGTGCAAGTGCAGATTTGAGAGAAAAGAGTGTAAGA
>Ga0325404_1002341_pt1 | contig 20263 bp, 10 predicted proteins | sample PopdelMetagenome_18_FD_205664 | JGI IMG/M metagenome (GOLD analysis project Ga0325404, IMG submission 205664) | Populus deltoides microbial communities from Bellville, Georgia, United States - Xylem-Control-R1 | ecosystem: Host-associated > Plants > Phyllosphere > Stem > Wood/Secondary xylem... | reverse complement strand
TATTTTTACTTCAATCTTTAAATATTAATTTTTTATATATGAAAAACAAATTTAGCTCGTGGCAAAACAGGACACCAGCCTAGTTGTAGGTCTATTCAAGTTAGAAATGTGGAACCTTATCCATCCTCCATCAGCTGGGCAAAAGAAATTTGTGTATGGTGGAGTTGTTTGGATCAAGTCAAATGAAGTGGATCAGTCAGGCATGTTTTAGAATTGCTTCCGATCGATGAATTACAGTACAGCTACATACATAGCCATGTTATTATTATGCTCTCCAATTTTAATCACATCCAGCTTCAGCTTGTATACTTTCTTTAGATGAAGAATTTCTCAGTCCTATCCAAAAAGATTAATCAAACACTTGAACTCCATTATCTTAAACAACGTTAGCTTGTCTCTCTATTCAATTCTTTCTGATCTCTCTCTCTCTCTCTCTATATATATAATTGAAGAAACATCTGACGAAATTTGAAGAACGAACTGACACTACGAACTTGCTTTGCATAAAAAGATAGTGTGGTGCAACTCTTTTTTTCTTTTTTCTTTTTTATGTAGAAGTTTGTCAGAACAATGTAAATAATCATTTATTGAAATCTATCCTAAAAGTCGACATCAAAATACTACATCTTAAGAACTTACCTTTTATCTCTAACATGTTTTTCAACCTCTAAGAATATTGTTTAAGTGGAGCCATTCCAAATCAGGCTACAAAACTAGAACATTCTTCTTTCTTTAATATTTCCATCTTTAGGATGTGTTAAAGCAATTCTAAAGATGGAACCCTTGATAAAAACCCCAATCAGAGAAGCATACGAAAATGATTAAAAGAAATCGACCTTTGCCCTCTTAATGTTTTATTCACAAAAACTGTTGATCGTCAAAATAAGTCTCTGAAGACCTCCATTAAGATAACTGCTCAAGTCTCAACTATAACCTTGTCACTCATAAGGATGCTGGATCATCAACAAAAGATGGTTGAAATTGTACCTCATGAGGTCTTTCGACAATTGCAAGGAAAGCCTCCCAGTTTCTTCATTCCATCACGTTCCCATGGTCTACTTTTCTTGCTTTCCTAAGCACAAAAGAAATGGACTTCTTAGTTCTCTTGTTCCCTATCATCCGAGTCAAGTGCAGGTGCGCGTTTGAGAAAAGTATGTGCTGAGCGAACCTTCGCTACGTGCCTTTGTCCCTCGTTATGTCTACAGTTGTACATAATAATGGACGGAACTGTATAAGCAAGTGCTCTGTGCTATATCCACTTACAGTACTCATACATCAACATATCTATTAACTATCGCAGAATGAACAATCCAATTCTATAGAGTCTCTGATTAGATCTTAAATTGGGAACAAATTGCACCATTGATTTTTAATTTTTTTTCCAGAAAAGATTGCAGACTCCATCCATAATATTGAGTAGAAGCACTTGTTTATTTGTCAAGTATAATTTACATGACTGATTTTGTTGCTTGGCCCTCAGAAGATTCTTATGCTAGAGTAGCTCTTTTGCCTTTTGTATCCCTTGACTGCAGACAAATAATTTGTTAGTACTGAGCTTCAATTGAAAGAACAGAAAATGAGAAGTGCACTAGATGGGACTCCAAGAGAGAGAGCGGAACCTGTGAAGCAACAGATCGCTTAGAATCCAAGAATTGGCTATAAATACCAAAGAGTCTTTGCTTCTCAGCTTCAGATATCGATGGTCTTGCTTTGGAAGTAGTGGTCTTTAAAAGATCATCAGTTATGACTGGCATTTTACCAGGGTCACCCATGTCTGCACTGCTTAAATGTTCATGAACTGCCGCAAGCTGCGTATCGGAGAGAAGAGCTTGTAGGTCAGCACCGCTAAATCCTTCTGTCATAGCAGCTATTGTTTCCATGTCAACATCATTGGCAAGAGGCAGCTGCATTGATTTTTAGATGGCATAGTTTGAGAATACAGATATATGAAAATAGAGCACCTATGTTGATGCCAAAAATCAAACAACATGACCATAAAAAATGAACCTTTGCAATTTTTATGTTGATTTCCAAACAGCAGTTGGTCTTTCTGGAAGCTTAGCGGCAAAGATTACACTTCTTTTTTCTAAAACGCAACATAATTTCTATTTCACCTTATACGGACACAAAAGCTACCACAAATACAGCATACTATTTGATCTACTATTAATCTCTTTCAAAAGAGTTTCTATTGCAATAAGATTAAGAGAAAGACCCCTCGTGTTTATTTCTACATGTTAATGTACACACCATGTTTATTTTTGGTCAATTTCACATAATTTGGCCAAACTATGGGACAATTCCCCCAGTTGGCTCCAGTTTAATAAAGGCTTCATGTGGTCACTTAATTACATCATGTAGACAAAAGAAATACACAAAAAACTGAGAGAAATTAATTTATGCAAAACAAAGTTAATTAAGACTCCAAAGAACAATGATTAAACAAAACCAAGTCAATTAAAATTAAACAAACTCAACAACCTATCTCTTCCACTCCTACTCTACACCAATTCTCTTCATCATTATGTCTTAAGTTCTGGATTCTCAGATCACTTCCATATTCTCCAAGCTTCAAGACAACAACAGCACCAATATATGAGACCCAAATCAAACTCTGCTGTTGGGTATAAAATCTTGAATATCAAAGTCCTGAAGCCTCTTTAGCTATTGTCAGCATCAACCCAACAACATAAAAATCCATCAACAAGTGTCAAAGTTGTGGTGAAACCTCACCTCCATAAGATCTCATTTATATCTTCCTCACAACCCCAATCAGCTGCTCCATATCCACTCCTTTTCAACAGTACTTTTCAACTCCACTGTTTCTTACATGGCTGGGTTTTCATTTGAGCAGCTTTTTCTAATGTGTACGTGAGCATTGCTGTGATTTAGTTGCTGGTTTTTGGTCTACTCTTTGTTGCGGACTCGTATAATTTAGCTTTCCGCTAGCTTCTCTTTATCCTCTCATCTCACGAGTTGCACTCTTTGAGTTTGATGAAATGCTGATTTAAACGACGTTGATTTTGAAAGAACTTCACAGGTTGTTGTCAGAGGAGTAGACAGCATTGTAATGGCAGTGGAGGTTAAATCATGGATAAGTCATGGTAGTGGCAAGAATATACAGAGACTTGAGTTGAAATGGATTTTAGATTATGTCAGATGGTTGAGATTGTATTTAAAAATGGGTTTTAGCATTGAGTTTCAATAGCAAAAGATTGTGGGGATTATAGTTATGTACTGATGGAATGGAAAGTTGTGGTAATTGAAAGCTTTGGGAAGATCAGATTGGAAACTCTCAAAATTTTTATTTGAATGGAAGAGTACACTCTACCTTAGATGGAGATCTTTAGAATTCATATCAATTTTTCTTGTTCGAATTCACGTTTTATTTAATTCTATAAAAAAATATGTGAGCCTGTCAAGCGAAACTCACGTCAACAATACCTAACGAGCACTTTCTTTTAATTGCAGTAAACTGGCCCATATTTGGGCCAAATTGGGTGAACTGACCAAAATGAAACACAATGTGCAAATTGACTTTTTGACACAAATGAAGTAATTCTCTAACATTAAAGGGGGCAATTCTTATTGTTTGTGTTAAGGGTCTATTCTCATTCAAGTATGTAGAATTCAGTAGGAATCTAGAAAGAGAAAGATGGGGGGGTGAGCTAAGAGAGGTTGCGAATTTCATCGAGCTTTGGTAATTCTTTTTGCAATTGATACATTTTTTTTCTTATCTAAAACAAAAAGGTTACAAATGGGCAGTATTACTCACCTTTCTAGAAAGAACTGCTAGGATTTCCAGCCTCTCCTTCCGAGATGGAAAATCACAGAAAAGAAGGCGATCTAACCGACCAGGTCTCAGCAACGCAGCATCAAGTAGATCTGGTCTACTGCTTCATCATTTGATAATGGGAAAACAAGAATAGTAGAAAGTTAGTCTTCAAAGAGTCATTAAAATCTAATTAACAAACCAGGGAACAAAAGGAACAAAAATTTGTCAGAATCAATGTTAATCATGGAGCTGTAAACATTTAATAACAAATTCCAACAAAATGCTAAAAATTAGATCACTGGATATCCAGTCGACATGAGATGCTGAATGAAATACATGATTAAAGTCAATTTTGAAACCAAATTTATGCAAAAGAACAAGAATCCATTAGCAACACATCTATCTGGCATCGCCAATTATCAGTGGCAATCCTCCATTGAAATTAACAAATCTAGAACAATTTCTTTATATCCCTTATAATAATTCAATTATTTCATTTGCAGGAGTCAATTTTTACAACATGTAATTTTATGGCACCTAATTCCTTTCACCTTCTCATTTGGACGAAAGGAAAATTTATGAAAATAGGAAGAGAAGAAAATACAGTAAGGATGGGAAGACATTCTCTAATCAGCACAGGAAGCTAACACAAGTATTGAGCCAAAAAAAGGTATCCATCATTTGGTATCTGCTTTCTGAAATTGGAAATGCCATGGACTGCTACAAGCAAAACCATGCACTAAATTATATGCAATAGATTGCAAGTGCAGAAAATCTCTCTTGTTAGTACCAAGTAATTAATGTCTGGAGTGGAACCTGAACCAGAAATAAGTATATACACCAGATTGAAACAAACCTTGTCGCAGCAAAAACAAAAACTCCAGTCAAAACTTCAACGCCATCTAATTCAGTTAGAAACTGGGAAAAGGAAGAATTCACAAGTGAGAAAAATTGATAAAGAAACCATATAAGATGAAAAAACCAAAATGAGAAACTAACTTGATTAACAACACGATCAGTTACTCCAGTATTGTCATGCCCTCGTTTTGGGGCAATGGAATCAAATTCATCAAAAAATAGAATACATGGTGCTGCAGCGGCAGCTTTTGAGAAAATATCACGAACCTGTAGTGAAAGCAAGGGCATTGCCAGCAGTCAATATGCATTAAATTTTTACAAGGAGGAAACACAGGCTTATTCCAATACAGGAACCTATTATGGTCTCAAGTTCGCTTCTGGGTCATTAAATCACACAATCAAATGCAGACCACCATCAAAGCGCATTATTGAATTCAACTAAAAGAAGAAAAGGAGTTCACACTCAATTGTAATATTGATATCTTATTTTAATCAATTTCAACATAATAAAATACTGCATCCACACAAGTTTCATAAGCATATTTATGAATGTCCATGATATACCACATACTCTTTGATCAATTATGCCAAACAATGATCAGTGAATATTAATAATGAAATTATCAGTAAATTATGCAGTATTCTTCAGTTGAAGCAATACTGGAAATGTAAAGTGAGTGCAATACGTAATTGATTGCTTACCACCTATCTAACAAACAATTGCAAACTGACTATTCAACAAAGAATAAATGGTAGTGATGTGTCAAAGGATATAACAGCCAGACAAAATGTTTGACAAGGAAAACGTTTGTGGTGTGAATTTGTTTTGACAAAAGGATATGGCTTACAAGCATCATTACACAGTGTGGAGCTAAAGTTTTTCAAAGCAACAATCTTCACAAAGCAGTATGCCAAAATGCATCAAGAATAAATTTTTGTGTAAGCATTGGACTTCAAGCAAGCGAATTCCAAATCAATGCAGTGGCAAACCCTTTGAAATGTATGTGAATACATGGAAAGAAAAATAGATGAAAAAAAAAGTTTCAAAAACTTCAATTCACTTGGAAGAAAGAAAATAAGATTATTGACACAATAAAAAGTAAATTCACTACCATTCCATTAATATTTTAGGAGATAGCGTTCTGGCTTGACAAGGACAAAAACTACAGCACTGTGCTAGGGTATGTAGATATGAGGAAAATTATGCAATGGAAGTGTCAAAAGTTCTAGAATGGCTAATTTAAAAGAAATTAATTATTTTATTTTTCATTTCAAAATGGGAAGGGAGGTTTAATTGCTCTCTTACAGCTTGTTCAGAAGCACCAATGTATTTGTTCAACAGCTCAGGTCCTTTCACTGATATGAATCTAAGAGAACAGGCAGCAGCAGCAGCACCAACAATATGAGTTTTGCCACAACCAGGAGGACCGTATAAGAGAACATTTGACCTTAAGCGTAAAGGAGATTGGACAAAGATATTCGGGAACTTTGAAGGCAATTCAATCATCTGCATAGAATTAACAATAACAACCTCAAGCCTGTCATAGAATAAGCATGGGAAAAGAAAAGGGCTCAAAAAAAAGTAATTAAAGGCACAAACAAGTTTTAGAGGGCAAACACTTGACAAAGCACCAAACAAATAAATGAATTACTGTTTCATTGGATAGTCCAACGGCTAGTGTTTAATGAAAGGCCAGTTTAAGAATACCGAAAAGGTTAGACACCATCCATTACTTATTGAATGAATGAAACAAAGGCATAACCGTGTGTGACTGACACACTCAGGTTTCCTTCAGAAAATCATATTTTACACAATGTTTCAAATCCTTCAAAAACATTTGCGCTATCAGGGAAAAAATTATTGAAACAAAAAGAGCCTATTCAAAGCAGAAATCACCAGAGCAAGGAGCTTATACAGTAAAGCAGAAAACCAGATGGAGTGTATAACAAACCTAAGTACCATAGTCAACAAACCCAATGTAGAATCAGATGATCCAAAACAGTTGACATAAAAAGGAATTGCTAAAGAGAAATGTCCTTTAGAAGGATAAGGAGTGTCATTAACACAAATCTATCTATTTTTGTTGCATAAGCTGCCTCCAACTTGCATGAGAGACTGCAATCAAATTCAACTTCACAAAAAAGCGAAGGGGTATATAAGAATGGAGTTTCTCAACTACAGATATGTCATAAATTGAAATACTATATACAGTAATCATCTATACCAGCCCTCTCCATGGCCTAGTTGTTAGTATTAATATGAGCATCATGTATCAAGTTCAAGGATTAAGGATAATGGGGAAGAGAAGTGTTTTGTTATTCAAATCCATTCAATTAAGTAACTCAATTTTCAGCACCACAGTGATTGAGATGTGGCAATCTCTAAATACAAAATATCTAAAAATAAGCACACAGGTTATCTAAAATTTATGATCCAAATTTGAAAGCCCTGAAAGGTCAAAAAGTTGGAAACACGACTTCTCATTGGTCAGATCCTATGTTCACAGGTCTTCCAACCCCAGTATTTCACCCATCATAAAATCAAGACTAAACACAACTTCTTCTATGTAGGATGGGCTGAGAGGATCATGATTCTTTTCACAATTAACATAAGGGTTTCTTCAGATTTTTCATATACTTCTTCATCATGCTTTCAATTTTATGACAACTATAATTTTGGCAACATTTCTAGTTTTAATTACAGTATTGTGGGTCATTTGGCACTCAAATTAATAGTATTCCCAAAAACTTTCCAGTTTTTCATTGGTCTGAAGTGTGAGCAAACTTGTATAGAAGACTGCATTTTCGCATATAAGGAATTGATAATTGCTTGAAAATAAATTCTATTTTGAGTGATACACCTTTACCAAGGCCATATGCCTATGCAGTATGCACCTTAAGGTGAGGAATAAAATGAGTATTTGAAACTACTGGGCAGTGAGCTGTCTCATCGATCTAGAGAACTATTTAACTCCAGAGGAACCAAAAAGATCTCCTATGATGGCACAATTCCATTAGAAGTTCTAGCATTCCTCTCTATTTGATTAATCCACAGAGCCTAGAGGTGCTTTTTTCTTTTTTTCAAAGCCTCACTTTTTTTCTTACAACTAGCGTGATACTCATTTCACAATATTCAAACAGCCTACAACTTGAAGTTAAGATGAATGGGAAAGCAAATAATTGAAATGCTGATCTTCTGTTAACAACAAATTAACAGTTAACACAACCTGCAAATGATATAGTCAATAATCATAAAATGATTTTTGATCATTAAACATGTTGAAATCAAAAATCATACCTCTCTAATAGCATTCCTTATGTCACTAAGACCACCAACATCATCCCACCCAGAACGGCCACCTTCAGGGGCAGATTTAGTGATGTCACGCATAGAAACTGGAAGGAACTCGTGCATTGCCCGAGAGAAGTCGTCCTTGATTAACGTGGGTATGTCATGCTTTTCAAAAGTAGAATGAGAAGGCAAAAATCGGCCGACAGCAGCATGTACAGTTCTATCTACCAATATTTCCTGATACATTGAACTGATTCATATCAGAAATTACAATTCATACATGTGCAACAAAAGTAGCTTCAAACACAGTTTTTCACTCCCAAGAATTTTGCTAACATAACCAATTTTAGAAGTATCACAACAGACTTAAGACAACAAATTTGAAGTTTCAATAATAGCTATGTGCCCTATGCAAGATGTGTCCCACTTCATCATGGAGAAGGTGAGCATAAACAAGCTTGAATGGTGATGAACTGACAATGAAGAAGAAACTTAAAGTAGCCACCCAGCACATTACAATAACATGCAATTTTCATTACAAGAATGATGGAAGGGTATATAATAAAATTAAATGTTAAGTAAAGTGACAAAAAACATGAAGCTCCAACAAATAAAAATTTTGAAATCTAGCTATTGCACAGGAGACAGCCAACAAATGAGAGACCCAAATTCACATCAACAAACTTTAAGAACAGTATCAACTGCCTTCTGAGTAGAGAATTCATGATCTAGCCAATTCAATTCAAGAAGATTTGAGTATTTTGTTTTGCTTATCACAATTGCTTGGTAGTTGAAGATGCTAGATGAAGGCCTTGTTTCAGGAAAACCAAGCACATGAATATCTGTTGAGTTATGCTATCGTCTTCTTTCCTATGACTTATAAATGAGCTTCAAATTGTTGTGAATGTTAGCATTTGATTCATGCTCTTTCATGAATTTTTGTTAATAAAAAAGTTATTCCTTCCTATGAATTGTTGATTTTTCCACTTAGAATGATTTACTGTCTTGCAAAATCATCATTTTAGATGATATATTTGTAAGGGGAAAAAAAAAAAAAACAGAAGAAGAAGAGAGTAAAGGAACAAAATGTTGATACATCCCAAATCCAGAATCACAACAAATACCAGATCATATGCATCATATCCATCACATTTGGAAGCCACATCAAGCAAAATGTCGTCAGAACACAGTAAGGAACGCCTCCGGATTTCATGCTTCAATATAGCCTCGCGTTCTGAGGCAGCAGGAGCAGGCAGTTGCACATGGAAGTCAAACCTTCCTGAAAACATCCAAATACACAAAACCAGTATAAAAAAGACAAACTGAAGAGAAAGGGAAGTGTTAGTAACCTGAAACCTTTCACAGCATACTTTCTAAGTGCAAAAAGTGACAGACCTGAAGAGCTCAATGACTGTGGAATATTCTCCAGAGTCTGCACAGAGGCTATAAAGGCAATCGGGCCAATTCCACATGTGCTCTTCCTTTTTTCCTGTACATTGCCATATTAAATCTTCATGTTCAGAATAGATCCATTTTGTGTTATTTGTAACCTGAAACCAATGTTCCTCTACTAGTGTGGATGTCTTCCAATCAATCATAATTATGCATGAATATGAAGGCACTGTCATTAGAACCGACCAATTGCACATTGTATGCAAAAGTAAAACAGAACACACATTTACAATGGCTTCAATATTATCAATTCAGGAAGAAGGGAAAGACCATGACGAATTTATTACCCCATATTCATCTATAAAATCTGAGAGAAATTTCGTCAGCGCAACAACCGATGTTGAAGGTTGTGATCCTTCAGAGTCAGAAGAGGCTGACACAATGGTATCCAGATCATCAAAGATGACAAGGGAAGGTGCATGATCTAATGCTTCAGATATGGAAGCAGAAAGGGTTTGACGAATGGCCGAGGCTTTATCTAAAGTGAGTCCAGAGCAGCTTACAAAAACTCTGCATGCACAAAACTAAATTAGAGCAATACAAAAAAATGTGTTTGTGTGTGCCACCCTTAAGCCTTGTTATGATTAAATTTGTTCACAAGAATTAACACAGACAAACATTTGATAGATTCAATTACCAGTTAAAAGGAAGAAAAAAACAGACAATTGCATAAATGTGTTAAAAAAAGAATTCCTCACATGTGGGCAAAGAGGTCTTCACGCTCTTCAAGGGATTTTGCAACAGCTCTTGCTAAAGTGGTTTTTCCAGAACCCTAAAAAGCAAACACATTTCAATCTCTTGTATTAACTGATACATGACTCTTGGAATAATATGTTTGATTTGTATGATAAAGCAATGACAAAAAAAATAGACAATTGAACATGTAGGCTTATCAACATGCCAAAATCCAGATACTTCTTAGAAATGAAGGATTTAGTTCCATTGGTGAACAGTCAAGGACTATGAATTTGATTACACTTTTGATTGTTTTATATTTTTTAGATTTTTTGGTGAATTTCATTCTTGAATAAATCATTAGAAACAAGGAGAGAAGGAAGTAGAGATAAAAAAAAAAATTAGGTCATCTTCCATTCTCTAGAAAAGACAAGATCTGATGCAATTAAATTCTCATGACAAGAAGCAAAGTAGGATTTAGAATTATTAAGACAAAATTGGTTTTATTTGATTATCTCGCATTTTAAATTGTAATTAGGGAACTCCTTACTAATGTATTTCCAGTTAAGTGGCATGGACATGTTTTCCAGTGTATAATCAGAATCTAACTTGATTTGAAATTCTATTCGGTTCTTGATGCCTTTATAACATCTTATCATATGTTTTGGCATACCCTCTTTCAAGATTGGCTATTGACGTGAGATTTAACATTACATTTCTCTTTTCCTATTTCTGCTGTTTTTCTTTTGGTCTTTTTCTCTCCCTTACCTCATCCCATGACATCTTCACTACCCTCAAATTCTTCATCTATCCACTGTCATTTGGTACATTAATACAAACCTCTAAATGCAACTGAAGCTCAAAAACAAAAGATGCCAGAAAGACTAATTGATCCCAAAATAATATAGGGGCAATAATCATTTTTAGAGATTATGACACTTCTCACCAGTCACCATCCAAACATAGTACACCATGCGAATACATAAACAATAAAGCTTTTTCAGAGAAAGTCAATGTGTGCCCTTTCATCTATTTGTGTTATTAATACCTGTTACAACATTCAAATGATACCTGTTACAATTTCAAGCGGATAGAGGTGTTGTCTTTTTTTTTCATGGATGAAAACAATATTGTCGATTCTCGTTATCTGAGTGATAGTTCAAAATGAGTGTATCTACACATCTTAAACCGGCAGCTTGCACATTTGATTCCCTTAGGCATAGGGTGACAAAAATTAACCATGTGATTTAAACATGTTCCCTGACATATGACACAAATAATCTGGCATCTAACACCTACAAGGAAGTTCATTCATCTTCAAGATGAAAATCTCCATACAATTGAACCAAACAGACAATGTGGGATGATAAAACTATTGTGTGCAGTGCAGTCATGTTTGGTTTGACAGTGATAATGAGCATATTTTGTATATCACACATCAAATTATAGATAACTTTACTAAAATCAAAGAGATAAAACTCACGTGAGGTCCATTTATTAGAATGTGCCCAGGCAGAGGAAGATTGTATGTATAAAACCACGTGCTATAAGGAGGATATAACAACACCATCAATCCTGCATTGAGATAAAATTGTAATCCACTTAAACTATTAACAGGGAAAGGAGAAAATTCTTTACACCTTGGTGGGGCATGTGATGCATGTCAGTAGTAGGAAAATTAAGCGCAACAAAAATTGAGAACTGCATAGGGTGCCAGCACGAGCACACGATGCAGTTTGGCATGACCATGTTATGGCAAAAATATTGGAAAAATCAATCCATAGATGTTTCATCAAGCTACTTTGTCACAATACAAAGATGCATGCAAACACAAAATAATCAAGCATCGTGATTAAAAAAAAAAAAACAAGACCGAGAGAGAATACAGGAGAAAGCCACAACAAAACTTTAAGCAATAAAGCTAACTTCAATTCTAAATAGCATTAGATAGACTGTATACACTAATCCAGCTAGTAAAATAAACAGTCACTAACAATCCAAACTTTTCTTCTGCTTTTTCCTTTTCTTTTTCTTTTAGATCAAACAACAATTATAGAACACATGATTAAGGCTCTAAGAAAATTCCAATTCACCAAAAACACAGAAAAGGTTCACCACATAAATATTTACTCAAACAGTCACTCTGTCAAGAACGGAAGAAGATCAAGGTGAAAGTGCAACTAGACAATTACTGACCCCAGTTCGACATGCTAAGAAAAGTTAATATCAATGTAGAAAGAAGGTATCCAGTATTGTGCGCAGAAAACTGGCTTCAACATCCACCTTGAGATTCTTCCATGTCTTAACAAACATGACAGTAGAGATTATCATTATTCCTCATTATCATGTGTATGTATGTGTTCTGTTAGCATCTGGACAACATATATAACAAAGAAATGTAGATCATTACACTATATGCTCATGAACTACAAAATTCCACATGATAAAGGCTTCCCTGAGAACTTCAAGCTCTGCAATTAGAAGCATAGAGAGAAAGTACCTACTGTTAATCACATCAGAAGCAGTTGTCCCCATCCAACTCAAAGATGATGCATTTGAACTAAACCCTGTAAAAGAGTTACTTTCCTTCAAAGAATAGAAGTACACAGGGCCACCTAGTTTCAGCCCTTCAAACAACCCTACTCCAAGATTATCCTTTTTTCTTTCATCGAAGGCAAGACTGTATGCATTCACCTTTATTCCGTGCACAGATTCCTCAGGAATACTCAGTACATACAAGAATTCAAGTTGCATTCCACCAGTCTTATTTCTGTTCTTTAGAGATCCATTTGAATAAGAAGATGCCTTTTCCCTGGTCTTCCTATCAATCCCAAAGTCATATCCTTTCACTTCAAAGTGAAGTAAAGTTTCTTTACCTACAATTAATGAATTAACTTCCACCCCAGAAGTTGAAGCAATAGCATCAAGCTGTGCACGATACCATGCTTGAAGAAGTCTTCTCAATCCCTTTTTATTATCAGGCAGATAACCAGTCTCTTCTTCCTGTTTAGAAGGAAAGTCTTGTGACAGAGAAGCAATAATTTTGTCGTGGATTGACCAATCTACAGCATCCATATAGGTGTCCAAGCTAGTTTTTCTTGGTTTCTGAAGTTTATCGATGTCAATCAGTTCTAGACCAGGCTTCTCAACAGGCTTATCTTGTCCAGGCATCTTAAAGTAACAGGGAGAAAGTGAAAGTGATGCAATGTCCTTCAAATCAGTAATGCATCCCTTTAAATAAATCCCTGAAAATAAAATAATATTCTAAATTCAAAACTGCACAGTATGGCATAAAAAAATCAATTGAGGAGTCATAATTGTTAAGAGAGGAACAAAATCCTTATTGAAGCATTTTAAAGCTAATAATGAAGGTTCACATAAAAGCAAATAAAACAGTATAAAGGAACATAGATAAGATCAATGAGTGCTCAGAATAATTAACATACATGAGTGCAGCCCTGCTCTCAAATACAAACGAAGGGATCGAGCTATCATTACATGTCCTTTAGCCACTGAATCGGAAAACAAAAGGCGGACAATTGCTTGACAAAATTCTTTCTTGTCAGTTAAAGTTCCATTGTTAGCTTCCTTGGGAGAGGCACTTTTCACTCTCAATGCATCGCTATCAGGAGTCTTAACACCATCTTTTGATGACAATCTTGGAACAAGTGTGACCAACTGCAGAGAATCTAAAGAAAACTTTTGAGCAGTTTCAGGATGCATATAAGCAACACAAGTGGGTGCGGTGGCCAGCTCAACACCTTTGACATCACAATTGTGAAACAATCTTCTGTCTAAATCTTGAAGACGCAACATGGCCTTTGCCATATTACTTTCTTTATTAGAAGACTGCACAGTGGCATCTTGTTTATTAACAACCTTTTTGCGTCTTTTTGGAGCAACTGCAACTTCAGCTCCTGGAACAAGTTGAACTGAAAACAATCTCATAGGTCAGGATTAACACTAGTAGTCCATGACAAACCTTAATTTAACATAATTGTCCACGCAACAACCAATGATATCAAAACCAAAGCATATAAAAAAGAAAAGGAATATTATGCACAGACTTGCAACGAGTATAAAAGGAGATTTCTTTAATACAGGTGTGAATTCCAACATTGGATGCTGAGCTCAATTGAGGATCTATGACAGCTTAGCATGAGAAAAATCAATGCATCCATTATATAAATTTGCCAAAAGCAGCAGAATTTCAGCAGCTTGCCTTCACAGTAACAAGGAAGAATAGAAGACACATAAAAGTGGAAGAAAAATGCTAATATGTTACATGGTGAATGAAGTTCTTTCCAACCTCCTGCAGATGAAAAGAATGCTGAAATGATGTGACCAAATTGAATATCCTTAAACGAAATTTTCTATAAAAAATGTTAGATATGGATAAAACGGGCATCCTCTAAAAAAGTTGATTATGTGAATTTGACCCCGGGAATTGTTACGGGTTAGAATCATTATTAAGTGTCCATCAAAGCTTTTGGAAAGTGCTTTGTATTTATACATGTTCTTATACCAGGTCAGAGAATGTCTTATACTGCTTGTTGTCTCTTTTTACATGGTAAAATCTATCAAATTTAGGAGGGGGAGGGGATAGCAGACAGGAAAAATGTAAATTATATACACTTGTTTCATTATATTAATCGAAACTCTAATATGAAAATACATAATTAAGACCATAACAAATGTACCTTCAAGGTATTATGAATCCTATCATTTGGAAACAAGTTAACTTGTGTTGTGTGTGTGTGTGTGTGTGTGTGTTGGGGGAGGGGGGGGGGAATCTAGAATATATCCAAAACATACTCCCACACAAACAAACTTGACATTGAGTTCAAACCAGATTTTTCTTTTAAATATCACTTTCTTAGACTCCCAATACACCTTAATACCTAATCTCATAATACACCAAAATTACCTTGAGGTCAAAATACAAATGCAATCCCGAACAAACCACATAGATTCACAATATGCCATAACAATATTGAGCAGCTGCAGAATACAACTTAACGAAAGGTGAACACGAGTAGCAATTCTTCGGTAAGCAATGTATTACAGTTGAATTTATCAAGATCACAAGCCACAGTTTGGTAATAGGACGTGGTAAGACCTCAACTTTTGTACTTCAATAGCTTTATGTGAGTCATTATTAGAGTTCAATAAAATCATTTTTTTTAATGTACATCCAAAAGCACAGCATCATTTCAAGAATTGATAAATCAGTGTTTAATTCCAGAACTAAATTATACAAAATAAGAAATTGATAACAACAAAAATGCAATTCCTTAAACCACATAACTAGAAAGCACAACTCACAAAAAAAAAAAAAAACAAGGCTGGTAATCACTGAAATTTCATCAAGCTACTATAATTTGAGTGGAAAGTTGCAGACATCATCTTACCCACCGCTCTCTTGGGAGATGTTGAAACCACGAGAAATGTAATGACAGCGCCGCCATGTAACCACAAAGGAAATCTCATTCCTTCATTGACAATCCTCACCTGCAAGCCGATATGATTTCTCAAATGGGAGAAAAAGAAAAGGAGAAGAAAAGAAATAGCGCAAGAAATACCTGCTTTAATATGGAAGCCTCGGCTTGTTCAGCGTTAAGTTCTAAAACTTCCCAATCATCCTCACTATGAGGTTCAATGGTTACTAAAGTCGCGTTGACAACATTAGAAACAGCCCTGACTTGAACACTAATATGATCAGGCAATGAAATGCACTCTGCAAATTGTTGCGCAACCTTCACTCCACAGATAACCAAAAAAAAAGCAATTAATCCTTGAAATTTGCAGTAATTAGATTAACTAACGCTCCAGTTTAAAAAAAATAAAATGAATCAGATGTAAATTGAGGTACCTCGATGGAGGAAGAGGAGGAGGTAGCACCGGACCAAGCGACGGTCCAGTGACGGTTGGCGGACGGAGAGCGTAGTTCAAGAGTGAGAAGTGGAGGGAGAGGAGCAGGGCGGCGAGTGGATTCAAGGATTTGGATTAGGTTGAAAGGAAGAGAGACAAAGCAATTCTCTATACCGCCCACGTGCTTCACTTGGAATTCCATTTTTCGATAACTCAAGGAGGAAAGAATGGAGAAAGAGAGCTCTGGAATGGTGTTTTGTTTTGAAGTTAATGAGAGTAGAGCGGATATATATATATATATATATATATATATATATATATATATATATAGAGAGAGAGAGAGAGAGAGAGAGAGAGAGAGAGGAGGTGGTTAATGCGCTGGCTGTTTTTTTTTTTTTTTTTTGCGCTTCTTTGCTTCTTTCTTTTTATCTACTGACTTTGAGTTTGGAACGACTTGTGAACAAGAGGAAAAGATGACTCTCACAACTGACCCTTGATACTGGTAGAACTGCCGTCTTTTCTTCTTTTTTAATTTCATGACTTTCAATATGCTCCTGTGAAAAAAAAAATTAATATATAAAAAAATATTATTTTAATATTTTAAAAAATATCTTTTCTAAAAAAATAATATGAAACATTAAGATATAACTAAAAGGGCTCAGTCCATGAACTGCATAAATCCACAGTAAAATATAAGTTTTTTTTTACACTTTTAGAGTTTTTTTTTCTAATAATTTTTTTTTAATGTTAAATTTTTTTTATTCAGTTATCAAACTTTCATGACACGGATTCCGGGTTTAATAGGTTAACATGGTTTAACGAGTTAACCTAGAATTTTTTTTGGTTTGACGAGTTAACCTAGATTTCTTTTTTTCCTTTTAATTAATTTTTTATGTTTACTTTAGTTTGTTAATTTTAAATTTCTTTCTATTTATAAAAAGATGAGCTGGTTTTTTTATTTTTTTACACTTTTAGGGTTTTTTTTGCTTTTTTTTGTTTTTTTCTTTTAATAATTTTTTTATTTTATTGATGTTAAATTTTTTTATTCGGTTATCAGACTTTCATGATACGGATCAGGTTAACATGGTTTAACGATTTAACCCAGAAATTTTTTTTTTCTTTTTTTCTTTTTAATTAATTTTTTTCGTTTACTTTAGTTTGTTAATGTTAAATTTCTTTCTATTTAGTTATTAGACTTTCATGACGGGTTTTTTTTTCATTTTTTTTACACTTTTAGGGTTTTTTTTTGTTTTAATAATTTTTTTTGTTAATGTTAAATTTTTTTATTCAATTATCAGACTTTCATGACACGGATCCCGGGTTTAACAGGTTAACATGGTTTGACGAGTTAACCCAGAAATATTTTTTTTGCTCTTTTTTCTTTTTAATTAATTTTATACGTTTACTTTAGTTTGTTAATGTTAAATTTCTTTCTATGTAGTTATTAGATTTTCATGACACATATTTCAGGTTTCACGAGTTAACCTGGTTTCACGGGCCGTCATTTTTTTTTTGTTTTTATCTTTTAATAATTTTTTTTATTTAATTGAGTTTGTTAATGTTAATTTTTTTATTTAGTTATCAAACTTTCATGACACGGATCCCGGGTTTAATGAGTTAACCTGGTGTGGTGAGTTAACCCGAATTTTTTTTTCTTTTTAATTAATTTTTTTCGTTTAGTTTAGTTTGTTAATTGACAATAAACTAAAATTGCTCAGTGTTTCACTGTGCAAGTCCACAGTAAAACGTTGAGCTGTCTTTTTCTTTTTTTTTTTGTTCTTTTCTTTTTTTTCTGTTTTTTTTTTTTGTTTTCTAGCCTTTATTGGTTTTTTTTTTTTTTTTTTTGTGTTTTTTTCTTTTAATGAATTTTTTTTGTTAAATTTTTTTTGTTAATGTTAATTTTTTTATTTAGTTATCAGATTTTCATGACACGGATCCCGGATTTGAGGAGTTAACCTGAATTTTTTTTTTTGCTTTTTTTCTTTTTAATTAATTGTAACATATACTAAAAGGGATTAATGTTTTATCTTTCTTTGTTTTTTTCTTTTAACAAAATTTTTTGTTTAATTTAATTTAGTTTATTAATATTAAATTTTTTTTATTTAGTTATTAGACTTTCATGACACGTTTTCCGGATTTAACGGGTTAACCTAGTTTAACAAGTTAACCCAAAAAAATTTTTTTTTGCTTTTTAATTAATTTTTTTCATTTAGTTTTGTTTGTTAATGCTAATTTTTTTTTTCTATTTGGTTATCAAACTTTCATAACACATATCCCGAGTTTCACGGGTTAACATGGTTTCACAGGTGAACCTAGTTAATTATGGGTTGACCGTCAATTTTGTTTGTTTTTTTATTTTCATAAATTGTTTTTGTTTAATTTAGTTTGTTAATGTTAAATTTTTTTTATTTAGTTATCAGACTTTCATGACACAGATCATGGGTTTAATGGGTTAACATGGTTTGACGAGTTAACCCGGATTTTTTTCCTTTTTAATTAATTTTTTTTGTTTGGTTTAGTTTGTTAATTTTCACTTTTTTTATTTAGTTACTAGACATTCATGACACGAATCTCGGGTTTAATGGGTTGACCTAATTTGACGAGTTAACCTGTAATTTTTTTTGCTTTTTTTTCTTTTTAATTTTTTTTTTAGTTTAGTTTATTAATATTAAATTTCTTTCTATTTAGTTTTTTTTTCTTCTTAGAGGTTTTTTTTCTTTTATTTTTTATTTTTAATTAATTTTATTTAATTAATTTAGTTTATTAATATTAAATTTTTTTCTAAGTAGTTCTCGACTAATGCCTTTAGTTTTTCTTTTTGTTTTTTTGTTGTTTTTATGCCTTTGATTGTGGACTGCACAGTGCAGTCCACAATGAAAAAGACTGATACCTTTTGTTTTTTTTCTTTTTAATTAATTTTTTTTGTTTAATTTAAATTGTTAATGTTAAATTTTTTTCTATTTAGTTATCAAACTTTCATGACACGGATTCTGGATTTGACAGACTAACCTGGTTTGACAAGTTAGCCCAGTTAATTATGGGTTAACCCATTAATTTATTTTTTTCTTTTTAATTATCAAACTTTCACGATGCGAATTCAAGGTATGACGAGTTAACCTGATTTGAAAGGTTAACCCGGTTAATTTATATATTTTTTCTTTTTCTTCATTAGTTTTTTTCTTCCTGTTGGTTTTTTTCTTTTTAACTAATCTATTTAATTATCATACTTTTATGACACGACCTTGCAGCCAGACCCACGTCCAATGCTATTGGGTCTGGTATTGCAGTCCAGACACTTTTATGCTAAGGGTTAATCCAAGTTTAATGTTATTATTAATATTATAAATATTACTTTTGAGTCAAGCGTTACAACCAAACCTAAGACTCTTGAGTATAATTTTGCAAAAAAAACCTAACACTTCTAGATCTTGATTTTTTTTAAATGCAAAAAATAATTAACCCACAACATCGCGTGGGGCATTTAACCAGTTACATCTTATTTCATCACAAGTTTTAAGATGTAATTGTGATGGGAAGTAAAAATATTTTTTTATTATTTTTTATTTAAAAATATTTTTACTTCCCATCACAATTACATCTTAAAACTTGTGATGAAATAAAATGTAATATTTCAGATTATTTTTTTTTAAATTTTATTTTTAATATCAACACATCAAAATTATTAAATTAAAAATCATAAGAATGGTTTTCAAAAACACCCTTGACATGTAAAAAATCAACCAGTTTTACATGCCTTCTCTTTTTTTTCCCCCCTCTCAAGACTTCCCTTGTCCACCATTAAAGTGTTGTCGTTGATGGATAAGCGAGAGTTTTATAACCCTTAATAATAGTTATTAAAACCTACACAATACTCACTTTAAGAAATAGAGAGGAAAATCACATTCCTATTAAAAATGAAAACAAAATGCATTTAGATTTTAAAGTACTTTTTCAATTCTCTCCATATTTGAGATTCATGGTTTTGCAGTTCAAATCATCACAGGACTGCTAGTAAATACTTCAATAACATTTCATGATTGCTTTAATTCAGTGATGGTGGATGCATCCAGCTCATAGGCTCGAAGACTGCCAGACTCCACAGGGCTGATCCCATTTTGCAATCAGACATTGACCGCATTCTCACAGAAATAAATAAATAAACATTGATTGAAATATTTTGCTCGAGTTGCTAAGCTAAAGATGTGTCTGCGATGATTATACTTCAACCCCAATAAAGAGGCTATCAATTCACCAAGCTACTACCCTGCAAATATTTCAACAATCCTACCATTTATATGAAAGCCATTTTTCTCTAATATCACTGGGGATCTCGGCGAGCC
>Ga0325404_1002340_pt1 | contig 20267 bp, 8 predicted proteins | sample PopdelMetagenome_18_FD_205664 | JGI IMG/M metagenome (GOLD analysis project Ga0325404, IMG submission 205664) | Populus deltoides microbial communities from Bellville, Georgia, United States - Xylem-Control-R1 | ecosystem: Host-associated > Plants > Phyllosphere > Stem > Wood/Secondary xylem... | reverse complement strand
AGCGTTTCACTGTGGACTGCACTCGAAAAAATAATTAATTAAAAAGAAAACCAGAAAAAAAATCCAGGTTAACCCGTTAAACCAGGAACCCGTATTATGAAAGTTTGATAACTAAATAGAAAAAAATTTAACATTAATAAAAAAAATTAAACAAAAAAATATTCATTAAAAAAAACAAAGATGAAAACAGCTTAAAAAAAGAAAAAAAAAGCAAAAAAGCAAAAAAAAGAAGGAAAACCAGAAAAAAAAATCCGGGTTAACCCGTCAAACCCGAAACCCGTGTTATGAAAGTTTGATAACTAAATAGAAAAAAATTTAACATTAACAAAAAAAAAAACAAAAAAATATTTATTAAAAAAAATAAAGAAAAAAACAGCTTAAAAAGAAGAAAAAAAAACTGTTAAAAAAAAAAGCTAAAAAGAAAAAAAAAAAAAAAAAAAAAATTATCATTTTAAGAAGAAAAAAACAGTTAAAAAGAAAGAAAAAAAAAAAAAACTTCTCATGTTAAGAAGAAAAAAACAGTTAAAAAGAAAGAAAAAAAAAAAAAAAAAAACTTCTCACGTTTTACTGTGGACTGCACTGTGCAGTCCACAGTAAAACACTGATTCCTTTTAGCTATTGTTATAATGCTTTGACAGCTTGTGCACTAAGGTGAAAATCAACCTCTCTTCTCCTGTCCAGTAAAAAGTTGGAATTAAAAAAACTTATTAGGATTTTTTTTAATTAATGTAGGTGTCTGGATCAGCCTGCGTGTAATCTCGATTAGTTTCATGGATTCTGAAATTAACAACTATATAAATCTTTAATAATTCTAAAATTTATGAGTCTCGAACCGTAATCTCAAACTTATTAGAATCTTACTTTTACACTACATATATATTGTGAATTATAAGTGATCTTTTTTTCTTCTAATTACCAGAAAAAAATTTAGTTTTAGTTAAATAGACAACCAAAATGGGACCGTATAGATCATGGGAGAAAAGGAAAACGGAGCAATCAGAGGTTGAAGCCTCGCACTAACTCGAATTCCTGTATCGGTAGGGCCCGAAATATTATAGAATTGCAATCTGTTTGACTCTTTTCTAGCAAAGGCTAATACAGAATGATACTAGATGAATGTTTTATATATATTTTTTATTCTTCTTTAATAACATGACATTGGATTCCAACTATTTTTTTACATAATAAAGAAATCTAGCTAAATTTACTTGCTCTCAGAATGATTCATGTGATCAAATCCACATATAAAATAATAAGAAATTATATTTTTAATTCGAGACAGTGGTTCGAGTAATCTGTCTTGAATAAAACCTGTCAAATCTTTATATTTTATATTAAAAAAATAAATAATTTATATGTAATATTGAAAGTGAAATTAAATTTTGTATTAAGTGGATTTATTGAGTTGTTTGTGAGTGAAAAAATCCAAATTAAATAGAAGATTAGCCCATTTAGTAGCATTTTTTTCATTATGTGCTCGCTCTATCGATGTTAATGGAATCCAGGGCAAGTCACGTGTCACAATTTATGAGATTTAATTCATATTGATCCAAAATTGTTTTTGTAATAAAGAATCAAAATGATATTTAAAAAAATAAAAAATAGCAATGGATTTTTAACTAGAATTTATGCTAGATTGTTGAACGACGTGGTTTTTTTTTTTTATCATGTCAGTTAATTATTTTTTTATTTTTTTCAACCCAGATATATTTAATTTTTAAATTAACCAAGTACCAAGTTGACTTGTCATACCAAATTTTATAACATTAAATTTAACTAATAAAACGAAAAGAAATAAAATTATTCAACTATTTAATTTATTTGTAAATGTGTAAACGAACAAAACACACATAAAAAAAAATAAATACGATCTTCTTCAACTATTTAATTAATCTCAAAATGTATAGACTTTTACACTTTAAAAAAAATTGTATTTTCAAGAATATGCGTGATAAACGATGTTTGATAAACTATAGAAATTCAATATTAGACATTTTAAATGGGAGAAGGGAGTTCAAATAAAGCGACTAAAAAAACAGGGATCCAGAGGGGACACGAGGCTGAGACTCTGGGTAACACGAGACACGATAAAAAAAGGCAGTCACCAAGTCAGTCAGGCCCACGTGGCACAATCATATCTCCATCCAACGGCCATAATCGCATCAAATATCTGGTCGAAACAATACAATAAAAGACGTATCCCCACGACAAGAAGAAAGGCTCTCTTCCTTTATTCTCTCCCCTACTTAGCTCTGAACTAGAAGAAGAAGACTCAACCATGGCTATGGAGTACAGAGCACTGCCACTGACGTTTTTAGCACACGCGCTTGCAATTGCGGGTGCTGTTATGGTCTTGGTATGGGTTTTATACTACAGAGGTGGCATGGCATGGGAAGCTGCCAACAAGAATCTCATCTTCAATGTAAGTCTCTAGCCCTCATCTTTATTAAACACATGTCTGTGTGTGTATCTGTCTTTATGTTTTGCTTTCCTGGTTCTATGGATCCCTGGTTGATTCTTGTTCGTCTGTGTGTCTGTGCTTGTCTCTTGTCTTGCCCTTAGTTTTCAACAGCAACCTTTTGGTTCTTGATCTTATCTAGGTTCATGTTTGTCATCAGGATTTTTGTGTCACTGCTGAAAGGCTTGTGTCAAGGGCTGTTGGTTTGGAATTTGGGAACCCTTTTTCTTAGCGAAGATTTGTTGGTTCGAGTCAATTAAGATGGCCCTGTTAGCTAGCTAGCTAGCTAGCTGTTGGCTAACAAACAAGTAGTTAGTTGAACACATTGAGTTTTAATACTCTACGGCTCTAACCAACAGTAAAGATTCAACCAAGAGGCTCTGGTTGGCTAATGGAACGAGAATCTTGGCTTTTTGTTAGGCATTGGAACATTTCAAAAGGGATTGCCGTAGAGTAAATAGGATGCTTTTTTGATATATTTTTAGTGACTTAATTAATTATGTTTAATCAATTAGAAGAAAGAAACAGTAAATATTCAGTTTAATTAACTAGAAAAGCAGTAGAGCGCGCAGAACTTAACTGAGACCAGAGATAATCAAGCGAGCTAGCAGTGTCTCACCATTAATTACTGGATTCAAGAGTAATCCTTGATATAATTATTGAGTTTCCATTTATCTTAATGCGGGGGGAGTTTATTTATAAACCTTCAAGGCAAAAACAAGAGAGAAGAAATACATTCACATTGCATATCAAACCATCTCGGCCTTTGTGCACGCACCTACCCTACCTAACCTTCTGATCAGCGCACACGGCCATGCCCCCCAATCCCCTTACCTATCCTTCCCACGTGAAGTACAATAAAATAACCTACTTAATTACCGATAATCTAAATGTAGTGCTGTCTTCACTGTGCATTGCATCTACTGTTAATCTTCTTATATTGTACTGTTGATAGACTATGTAAAATTTTATATTTTTTTAATTTTGTCCTCTAACTTTTTGTTTGAGTGATTTAGTCAATTAAAAAGCAATTGATTTCGAATTCTTATGAAAGGATGAGATTAGAAGAGGAAGGACTCAAATGAAAAACACGGAAAACATGAGTGGCGTGCAGTTTTGAAAAAGATGCACTTTGGTCCTCCAACTTAAACAACCATGCAAAATTAAACAATCCCAGTCCCTCAATATTTTTTTCAATTTCATTTTGGTACAAAATTTTATTTTTATAACTTTTGGTTATTGGTTGAGAGAGGAGAGAGAGAGATTGATGGATTTCAGCGATAGAAAGAGAAGCATGTTGTTGACACCAATTTCGGCCACCAAAATGGATGATATTTCTGTCAAATTATTCCATTTGATGAGTGAAGTTCATATTAGATGTTTTTGTTTCTTGAAAGTTCATGAAAAAACAAATTTGAGTTCGGGTTGATTTTGGTTTTAAGTTGATTTCGGTTTTTGTGGTGGTTTTTTGATATCATGAATAGGTTTAATGTGGTTTCTAAGGTGTTTTATAGATGTTTTGGGTCAAAAAAACCTTGAGCCCGATTTTCTAACCACTATAATGGCTGGAATATGAGCAAAATAGACGACGTGTCATTGGATTTTTTTTTCAAAAAAAATAGGACGAGCCATTAGTCGTCCATCCTAGGTATTGTTAAAAAAGAGAGCCTGATTATGCGGGTCTGCCCTTGCAGGCTCGCATGTGGGCCCTAATAAAAACTTGCATGGGCCCTCACAAAATGGGTTGGCCTGCCTCAGCGGTGCCTAGCTTTTTTTTCCTTAATTGTTTTTCAATGAATGCTTTTTTAATATGTTTTTTTTTCAAATATATATATATATATATATATATATATATTGATTATAGAGTTTTTTTTTAAAATGATGATTATTTTTTTGATTATGCGTTTAATTTTTGAAGAGTTTTTTCTGATTCATCTATAATTATTATTTTTATTTTTTGTATAGATAAACTATATTTTTAAAAATAAAAATGTTTAACCTTGTATAATATTTTTTATTTTATTCAATCAATTTAATGTGTTTATCTATTTCTATTATCGTTTGATTAAATAAAAAAATATAATAAATAAAATTTAGCAAACATAATCTAGCAAATGTCTCATCTTACGATAATAAATATCTTGATCCTTACTTGTTTATTATTTTTTCATGTTTGAATTTAGGTATTTTTAATGATTTTTTATTTATTTATTAGCACACATAGTTTTTGATTTATTTAACTATATACATGCATAATTTTTTTTATTTGTACTAAAATCATTTGAACTACCACGATGCATTAAAAAAATCTATATATATATAATTTATTTATAGAAAATTAAAATACCCAACCCTTGGCGGAGCCCGGGATGCATAACCATTAGATACTAACATGTGAAATGCGCTGGTTACTGTGACTTGCGCAACTCTATCAAGTAGTAGTGGTGTGTGTGACTTTTATTTTATTTTGGAAAATGAGTGGATCAGGACATCATATGTGGACCTGTCTAAGCATTCACGTGTTTTAGGCCCACCAAAAATTGTACTTTATCCATGAACAGTATTCCAAGACCTTGTCCAATATTATGGTCATTTGCACACACCTTTCTTTGTAGGTCATGCTCTGAACAGCAATTGATTTGTCCAATGTTTTCTTGGTCCCATCTTTCGAAAATCTTTTATCTTCGTGCAAGCTTGGAGCTTTCTTTCCTTGGCTAGAGAACAAACCATTTACTTCCGAACAGGAAGAGCAAGTGTTCTAAAAGAAATCAAGAGAAAAACTAAGTAACGGCAATCTTTTTCGAGTTTTTAACCTTTTCCCATGTGTTAATTTAGTCATTTAAAAGAAGTACCATTGATCTGTAAGCAAGAAAGAAAGAGTTATCGTCAACGATTACATATGAAACTGTTATTAGCATGCTCTTGGGTCTTGGATTAAAGGGCCACCACATTCTTCATCGATGGGTAGCAAAAACAAGGCTTATGGGTAAAGCTCTTGCGGTTTGAGGCTTTGAATTTCACTTCCAACGTTGAAGCTTGTCGTTTCCAAAGGCAGCTAGTATGATTACTGGTTATACTACAGCAATTTATATGTTTATACATGTTTCTAGTAATGTGAATCTCGTATCTGTTTTCTTGCAACAGCTTCATCCTTTTCTGATGCTATTTGGCTTAATTATCATAGGAGGTGAAGGTAATTGGACAACATTTTGAATTTTCATCACAGCTAAATGGTAGAGATTTGCTTGCTTGTTTTTTCTTACTGATATTTTTCCTTTTGACCCCCCCCCCCAAAAAAAAAAAAAAAAACAAACAAAACAAAACAGCCATCATGAGTTACAAATCTCTTACTTTGAAGAAAGAAGTGAAGAAAGTGATCCATCTTGTTCTCCATGCAATTGCAATAATTCTTGGTTGTGTTGGCATTGCGGCTGCATTCAAGAATCATAACGAGAGCAACATTGCCAACCTCTACAGCTTGCATTCATGGCTTGGCATAACCATCATTTCCCTTTATGGTATTCAGGTAAATCATTCATTTTAACCTATTTTATATAGACTTTCTTTTGATTTTATTTTAAAACTTTGTCTTAAAAATGGTAATTTAATTTGCAGTGGATTTATGGGTTCCTTGTATTCTTTTACCCTAAAGGGTCACCAACACTAAGGATGGAGTGCCTCCCTTGGCATGTGCTATTTGGCATCTTTGTTTATATTCTGGCTGTTGGCAATGCTGCCTTAGGGTTCTTGGAGAAGCTTACATTCCTTGAAAGCTCTGGAATTGCTAAGTATGGCCCTGAGGCCTTGCTTGTCAACTTCACTGCTGTGGTTACAGTATTATATGGTGCCTTTGTTATATTATCAGTTCTTGGCCGGGCTCATGTAGAAGATGACGATAGCTATTCTGCCATATAAGGCCTGCATATTTATATGTATTTTATCAGCTATCAAGTGAACATATTTTCCATTGGCTGAATTTTTATGAAAGCTAGTGTATCTATTATTTGTGTTTCTACATGTAGAATTATGATCATCCTTAAATAATAATGGAGCTTCTGCCTTGCTGTACAGTATTACCATTGTTATCACTTGGGCTCATGAACATAGATAGACTTCCTTAGGGTATATTGGTTTTAGCAGCTTAGGTTTCTCTGTCCCAACCAGAATGGCTGGCTCTGATCCTACTTCCAATTTTCAGCAACAAAATACACATTTCTACAGGTCTTGTGGAAAATTAACAGATGAAATCAGTTTTTTTTTTTTTTTTTATTAAAAAGCAAAGGACATCTATGTTGAGTAGTGTCAAATTATAGGGCTAGAGCTTATTTCAATCCACTATTAACAGAAAAATTGGAACTACATAGACTGTATGACAGCGCCTAACCGCGTTTCAAACTGTGATTCATCGCTAACGGGTTATAGAAAATCAATGTTTAGCTCAATATTTTCCTTTGAGTATGAAATTTATCTAACCAAACCAACCTCTTTATCAACTACCCTAAAGGTAACAACAGTCAAACCACTCGTTCAAACCTGGGGCATGTTCAGGATGAAGAGCATTCGATGCAACCACTTAACATAAGCAGGTATGAAGGGTACTGGACTTCTGCAACATTTAATTTGACATGCTTGTTCAAGATCTATGCAGCATTAGAGGTGGATGAGGTTGGAGACCCAGGGGAATTTCGGGTTTCACTTAAGATCCCCTTCCAGCTGACTCGGAGCCCTTCTTTCCTTCTTTACTCGAACAGCAAATGCCCAAATAGAAACTCAAGCGTCATCTCCGACTAGCATAGGCTCGTCTCTCGTCTGGAGTAACCGATTCAGAGATGGGAGAAAGTCCTTCAAGGAAAGCAATAAGAAGAACGTCAAGACGTCGTGTTCCCCACTAAAGCAGCTCTAACTCAAAGTCAAGAGGTTCTACTAGCTCTTTGGATCGCAAGCTACCCTCAAGTCTCTTTTCCAGAACTAAGACAAGAAAGTTAATCCGCCTGATCTCTATCTAAATGGAACAAGCCACAATTCCGAATTCCCATCTCCAACGATAAATTATATTCTCTAGACTTAAATGTTTATTAAATCTTGTATTAGTATGTTATGCTAGACTTGTCTTGAGTTTTGTGGTCTCTAAAGATTTATTTAGATAGAATTACTTAAAATAAATATTTTAAAAAATATCTAAATTTTAAATATTTTATATATATATATAAAACAAGTGAGAATGATAAAGAGAGCCATGTTGGTGGGCCTCACCTAGAGCTGATGGGGGCACATGTATTCAATACGAGCCAGGTAGAGCATCCGAATAGACTCGGACAAAAAATTAATTTTGCTGAGGAGCATCATCAACAACAGAAAGTCTTATTGCAGGCAAAGTCGTCCAACGTTTAGCACTTGCCAGCGAAGCAACTTTATTAATCAAGCAAGCAAGCAAGCACCTCTTTTTTTTTTGTTTTTTATCTGTCCAGTTCAATTATGATTATAATAATTATCTTATTTATTTCAATACATTACGTTATTAAAGAACACAATATTTTGTCCTTTTCATCATTAGGTAAACGTTGTCTCATTTTCGTGTCAAATGCTTCCTCCCCAAGTTCGGGTTTTTTAATGAGGTCAGGATTTTAGGGCAAGTTCTGTCTCATCTTTTTTTAAAAGAACATAACACCATTAATTACACGTATTCCAGCAGCATCTTTTAAGTACTTACAGACTAAAAAAACAATATGAGATTTAATTTAAAAATAATTTTATATAAAATAGTAAAATTTAAATTCATAATTGTGTTGTTAATAAAATTTCAATATTATATTAAAAAATCATCTCAACTTAAAAATTTAAATTTTTACATATTATTTTATAAATAATTTTAGATTATTTTTTAACGTGAGATATTTAGGAGTTATTGTTGAGCTATTATAATTTTGTATAATTTTTTTTTAATTCAAAAATTTTATTATATATATAAAAAAATGAATATCATTCGAACTACAATCTCTTCAGTATTTCTTGCATGGAATTAATTAGGTCAAGTAATACCAATCTTTTGTTCGGAAAAAAAAAAAAAAACAGTATCCGTCGACGTCCATGCTATTTATGAATAGCGACAAGGAATATGCAAGAATCCGTCTGCATATATATAATACACAAATAATCTAATTAGCATAAAAGTTATCTCAGTCCCTGCCCTCCAACAACTTTTGTGTTTGTGGCTGTGGAGCCTTGCTCTGATCATCGACGGTCCAATCTCGCAACTCATATTAGATGGCAAACCAAGTTAAATATTTGCTAGTGACGTCCTGATGCTAATGTTTTAGCCTCTCTCTCTCTCTCTCTCTCTATATATATATATATATATATATATATATATATATATATATATATATGAGATTATCTATTAAGAAAGAAGATGGAAAAACAAATACGAGAGATGTAGGTTAACTAGTTAGGTTATATATTTGTTTTTTAAAGGTCACTAGTTTAATTGAGTTTTACAAATCTTAGAGTTATTGAAGACTTATATGGTTGTTAGCTTCAGAACCTGTATGATTAGTTGATGTGTATACAAATTGATTTGATTATTAATATTAATAATAAAAAAAAGGATAAAAACGTTAATTAGGGAGATAGCTAGTAGCTGCCATCATGATTTGAATGGGGAAATTAAAGAAGGACCCCATTTTCCTTCTTCTTTATAAACCTTGTTATTTTAATATTGATCAGCGCCACAGCACTAATCTGTGCTTGTTATGTCATTTGAGCGAGGGAGTAGTGTTTTCATGACAGCTGGTGATCAGTATGTTAATCTTGATATTCGATGACTTGTTCCCAATACTTAATCAAGAGAGACAGCGATCTGGATTGAGTAACTCTCAAGCTTTCCATACCACAATTAATATCTTCATGATCATATGATGATGATGAGCCTGGACGAAAGTAGTAGTGCCCATCAAATATATACTCGAGGAATTGAGAGGCTGGCTAGCTAGCTTGGACACTACTTTGCATCATATTATATATTAATTCAATCCAGGTTATAACAATCTGCACATGAAGTTGCATCATCATTCACTCCATGATACAATATCTAGGCCATTAATTGCCGTCAAATACAAATGCCCCTAGGCTTAGTCAGAGAGATAAAACAAATATATATTAAATAAATTTGTTTCTAAAGATATTTCTTGATTAGATTGTTGTCGACCGATAACATTTTTTTTACCGAGAGTACTCAAAGATTTGGTAATATTTTTTGTCTGGACAAAAGAGACAGAATTAAGGGAGTGGAAAGGGTTAGCACATGAAAGAGCGTGTGGATCGAGTTCCCCATCGCCCAACCATGGAGGAGGATTGTGGCACGTTGAACACTAGCTAGCTAGTAGGACGACACCATTTAGATAAAGGGGCTTAGACATGACATATTTATGATGATACCATAACATTAATAATTAAAATATATAATTTTAAGGGTTATAATTTAAATAATTAGATTTTAGATTTATTTTTTTTTAGAAATTACTGATTTGAGTTTCATGAACTTTAAAATTATTGGAGAATAAAATGATTATTAATTTTAAAATATATAAAATTAATCGAGTTGAAATACCTGTGTATTAATTTAAAAAAATAATCGATTTATATATCGATGGAGCCCTTGACTATCAGCCAAAGCCGCCAACAACTTCCAGTTCCACGTATAGCTATTAATCTGATCCCGTGCTTTCTGTGGTTAGGATTTCGTTTTCTTCCAAGGAAGAATCATAGCTGAGAAAGAATAGATATTTGCTTCTTGCCTGCTTCCACATGACTTTTGAACAGCACCGCAATGACTTCATCGATCCTTGTCTTTTTAAGGAAATACTCATTTAAGCTATTTTACTATTTATAGTATATCCTCATTATTACATAACAAGATATATATATATATATATATATATATAGTTGTTGAAACAAGTAGCTGCTTTATATATGATGTACGTATTATCCTACCTTTTTTATAAAAAAAGAGAGAGAGAAGAAGCAATCGCTTAAAATTAATTCGGTGCTAATTATTTCTTAATTATAAGTAATTTAAAGGGTTCAAAACCCGATTGATCTTAATTAGTGCACCTCTAATTAATTAAATCATGCTTAAAACCACCGCTAGAGATGTGGTTATTTGCTTGAATATTTGTACATGCAAACAAGAATATGTACTTCCTAGCTTGTTAATGTGTGCCCTGGGGACCAAAAGCATGGTACGTACCACTCTTACAAAGTCTTGATCGAGCTACCAATTAAAATACATATTCTCGCCAATCTTTTTTATATTTTATTAATTTTTTTCTTAGAGATTTAGTCATAAAATTAACCGTGTTGGTATGTATATCGATCGTTGCTCTCATCATCGAGTCATTTGGCCTTGAAAATGCTCTAATTAAATGCATGCAAAGTTTGATACAAATCCACTTGCTGGTCCAACCGACAATATCTGATCAAGGATTGGATTAGGCATTTTACTCAGTCAAGTTGGTTCGTGATCTCGTAACTAAACCCTAATCCTTAATTCCCCCTGTAATCTTATCTTCAAGGCCATTGATTGTTAGGAAGAAACAGGAGATGCAAATGGGATCCCAATTGGATTGATTAAGAATTATATAATTTCTTTATTGGGTTATTCTTAATTTAGTCACTTCACAACCTGGTCCACAGGGATTCCTTGGCTAACACGAAATACAAAGAATCCCATGACCTTGTATGTTGAATCTCTTGAAGGCTACGAAGCGGCGCCGTTTCATAACTGACACAAGGTTGCTTCGGGATTTTCGATAACGACTAGTCGATCGTTTTATATATATGGAATTCTTTTGTTATTTGACATGTTTTTTGCCCGAAAGAATCAACATGTTCAATCGTTGTCTCTTGAATCGCCAGCCTCTGCCTAAGCAATAATTTTATTTTTTTTTCCCCAAATTATTGTAGGTGGGTATATATTTTCTTTCTTTTTTTTCTTAATTAATTTATAGCTGAGTATCTAATATTAAGTCTTGAATACCTTTTTATGTGAAGGGTAGGTGAAGTTAATTAGGTTTGCTGCTTTTATTTGTTCAAATCTTGGAAATAACATCTTTAAATCGTCATAGATAATACGTTTTAAGATTATCCAAACAAAAAGCTTGATGTACAAGTAAAATATTCTTTATTATATATCCAACAAAAAAAGAAGCAAGAAGAATATCAACTTTTAAAAAACACTTGCATCGTATTGTCAAACATATATTTAAGTTCTTAATCGGTTGCGTTTACAAATATATATACACCGAGATTAGTAATGCAATAAAATTTTCTTTCTTATCATTTTCTTTTTAATTAGATTTGAACCAAAATAATGACATAAAAACGTAAATCCCGTTACGTTTTGAGCCTGCAGAATCTCAAACTTGAAGTATATCTAAATTCTAGCGTTCAAGTCATATGAATTTATGTTTGTAACTCCCATATTTATTATGAATGTTTACAAGATCAAAAAAGAAAAAAAAGCAATCTCCATAAACGAAAGTTAATTTAAGAATCATGGATACAAATTCAGAAAGCATCCTGACCAACCAAGAACACTAGGAATACAGGAAGGGACAAGTTGTTGCTTCAAGGCACACACAAAAAAGATTCAAGTAGGAGAGTCAGTGTCACTCTCTGCCAACGCATATAACATAGACAACGCGCGCGCGAAGTGCCAAGAAACAAAGAGTAGACCTACCAGCCAGCTCAGGTTTTCAAGATACAGTTACCCTCTTCCAACTATAAGATCCCAACTAGCCCTCCCTCTTATTCCTCTCCCTCGTATCTCTCTCTCACCGTTACTAGCCACCTCTGTTATCTTTATAGCTATCTTCTTGTAGTTTTTTGTCGGCTCCATAATTCTCTTTTTAGCTCGTGTTGAAGGATATGGCAGAGGAGGAGCCAAAGAAGGTTGAAACTGAAACCCCATCAGAGACAACTCCTCCACCACCAGCTGAACCTGAACCTGAACCTGTAGCTGAGGCTCCAAAAGATGTGGCTGAGGAGAAAACTGTGATCCCTCCTTCTGTTGCTGAAGAGAAGGTGGAGGAGTCAGAAGCAGTTGCTGTTATTCAGAGTAATATGTTCCTTTCTTTCCTCTTCCCTTTATCCACTATAGATTTTATATTTTCTGGTATTTGGTAATTTTGTAACCTTATGTTTCTCTCTTCTTCTTTTTTTCAGTATCTTTTTTATTCCGCGTAGACTATGATTTAAAGAATCTTTTAGAATCTTGAAGACATTAAAAAAAAAAAAAAACAAAACTGTGTGCTTTGTTATCTGATATATGTCACCTTGAATTTGATTTTTTTTTTCTTGGGGCTGTAGCTTCTGAATCTGCTGAGGAGAAAAAAGAGGGCTCTGTCAATAGAGGTACCTATTGTTAGATCTTTAGGTTGTTCTTTGATCAATTTATAGCAGTTTAAGCAATCAACTTTTTTATTTTTTTGGTATAGATGCTGTTCTTGCAAGGGTTGCAACAGAGAAGAGGATATCACTTGTCAAAGCATGGGAAGAGAGTGAGAAGTCCAAAGCAGAAAACAAGTAAGAGCTTTCTCTAGTAGCAAATGTCTTTTTCTTTCTTTCGAGTAATTTCCAGCTTATTTATACATAGCCAACTTCTTAATTTTCTCTTTGATATCTCAGAATGATTTTAAAATACTACTGAGCTATGATTCTTAAATCTCCAGACTTCAAATGAAAACGATGATGATGATATTCTTCTGCTCTAAAAATTTTATTTTCTGATACAGTGATGTTCTTATTGTACTTGTAGTGCTTTTTTCCTTTTTAATGATGATTTTTCCACCTAATTGAATTTGGTAAATCTACTGTGCAGAGCTCACAAAAAACTTTCTTCCATTACATCATGGGAGAACAGCAAGAAAGCATCTGTGGAGGCTGAGTTGATGAAGATTGAGGTAGCAACAAGCCTTAGTTTATGTTTCAAGAGAGAGTTGTGAAACTTTTGTCTTGATTATCCATATGGTCCCCTGAATATTTAGTTGTTTTATTTTTGTTGATATGAAGCAATTAACCATATTTTGGATGCCAACCAAATTATTCAGGCTGTTTAATGGTTGTCGTTGGTAAAGTTAGTGGTTTGACATCATTGATTATACTTGCATATGAGCAGGAACAACTTGAGAAGAAAAAGGCAGAATTTATGGAGAAAATGAAGAACAAAATCGCAATGATTCACAAGGAAGCAGAAGAAAAGAAGGCGATTGTCGAAGCTAAACGCGGGGAAGATCTTCTCAAGGCTGAAGAGATGGCTGAGAAATATCGTGCCACTGGAAGTTCTCCGAAGAAGCTTCTTGGAATTTTTTAGGCTATAATTTCTCAGGTTTGATTGAAAATTGTATTATTTGTTTATTTTTAAGCCTTTATTTGTTAGTGTTTGTTTGTTTATATGCTGTTTCAAAAGGGGAGAATTGAGAAGTGTTCATTTGTTCCGTTCGTCCATGTTGATGTATTTGTGTGTATAGAACATTTCAAGATGTTGTTTGGAAAATTAACTTAATGAGTTTGTAAGAAGCTTATATGAATCATGAAGTAAACGGAAACTGAAGTACAAGAGCAATTCAGAGAGACAAAAGATGTGTGGTTCTGCTGTGTGCCTATGTTTATGGAGGAGACAGCCCTCAATTTATCAGAACATTAAAGATTACGAAACTCTCTACCATTGTCTCTCTCCAATGAATGGACCCAATTGAATAGAAAGTCTAGTTTTCTTCATAATTTCATACCAGACAAGGAGTGGGCCATGTTATTCATAGCTCATCCAGACAGAGGAATACCATGTTGCAGGTTATATTTGCAGCCTCAGCAGAATGGGAAAGAACATCACATTATGCAATAAATCAGTTTATGATAAAAACTTTTACTATATGTGACGCAATTTATGGCGTGAATAAAAATTAAGGCTATCAACCCTTGTGATTACGGCTCAAGAAATAGATAGAGAAAACTATAATATTTTCTAAAAATTATGTAATTCAATAATCGGAAGAAAAAAAATAATACACCAACTGTTCCTATATAAATAAAAACTCATGCATCCAGGTTTCTTTGCGGGCTTTACAACGTGTTCCACTTCGATGGGCGCAAAATTCAGTGTATCAATCGCTGTCTACGAACGAAGGATCAGATATATGTAGATGAAAACCAGAAAGAAAATTGTATTTAAGCTAATATGGTGTTTTATACACAAAAGGCACCCTTCATGACTTCATACTCAACTATGGACTATCAGGATCACTTGGTACTATTGTAACAGAGCAGACAAACATCTCTGGTACTCCTTTGTACTGTAGACCTTAAAAAGGTTTCTTCTATCCGGCAATGTTTTCCATTGGACCCCATTTGAGTTTAGCAAAGAAGGCATGGAATGAAAACTAGAAACACAGCAACCTGTTGCTGGATTCCAATTTTAAACTCTGCTGCCTCTACCTTCTTCGATTTCAAGCAGAGAGTTGTCAGCCAAAATAGGAAACTAGATAGCCTAAATACTAGAAATCAAAAGGCAAAACAGGGAGGGTACCCAAAAAATCACCATCAGCTCCTTCCTGGAGTGCCACCATATCGTGCAAAAGGCAAGAGGCTGTTTCAGTCGCACCTAAAACCAAGCAAGTTTTCTCTTATGAAATCCGTACCACTGCCTCCTGGGAAATCCAGCAATAGTTTCAGTGCTGTATCTGAAGAATCTGCAAATTCATTGGAACCGATGGAGTCTGAAACAGACATAACATCTGCACTTGGTTTGCAAGTGTCTTCTTTTTCCTGAGTGGTGTCAATCGAGGTACTTGTTTTGTTAGGCGTTGCTGGAGCTGTGTCGTCAAGCAAAACAGGTTCAATTTTTACACATGGATGTGCGTCAGATACAAGACTTTCACATGTTTCGACATCTTTTCCTTTGATATTGCGAAATGCTTCCCCAACTTCAGAGTTCCATAACTGCATAAAGATATCAGGATGGCCCTTGACTGTTGATGTATGTTTTACGAGCAATGACTGCATTGCCAAGCGAGCCTCCGCTTCAACCCTAGCACTCTCCCACTGTACCATGTGGCAAGAAGGAGATTCACACATGATATTGATAGGATTAGAAGAGGAGGACTGGTTGATCTGCAACTTCGGACCAATGGAAGTGAGACGCTTCTTCAGGTGGGAGTTCCAGAAGTTTTTTATCTCATTATCTGTTCTTCCAGGTAATTGAGATGCAATGTGTGCCCACCTGAGAAGTAGTGCATGGAGTACAAAATAGAAATGTAGAAAGATCAAAAGAAGTGGCATGCTTTATGTAATTATACGATACTATCAAAAAATGGAAGCATGCTGATAGGCAACAGCAAAATTCTAACCATTTGAAACATTCATTCAAAATCCATAAATCAGTAACTCATCTTGAAGCAATTCATGAATATCCGGATGAATGAGCAGAAATCTGTGCATCCTACATCTGGCCCATCCCCCATATAGAGACCTTTTGTTCAATAAAGTTCTCCTTTAGAAGCACCATAAACCAGAAAGCAACAACAATGCAAAGAGTAATTTCTTCATCCTGATGAAGAAATTGACATGGGATACAAAAGTTCCTCTCCGTGATATATAGAAGTTCAGTTGAATATCATGCGGATATTAGCACTGGAAAGAAGTGTTTTAGAAATATAGCAGGAATTCAAAAATATTCATGTTCATATCCTCCTTCAAACTCCAAACAAAAGATAATGCACAGAAAACATGAGAGTAGGCAGCACCTTACCTGTTACCGAGGATGCCATGAAGATGAATAATAGTGGCCTCTTCTGCAGGAGAGAAGCGACCCCGTTTAATGTCAGGGCGAAGATAGTTTGTCCACCGAAGCCTACAGCTTTTCCCACATCGAAAGAGGCCTGATCATAATATTTTGTTCATGTTTAACATTTCAGGACATCACTGTTCAGAAACTTCTAGGAACTCAAAATCAGAGTTTAATAAGGAACTCCTGGCAGCAAAGCCAACTGGAATTTGATTGTCATTAGATTTAGTTTTCACCTAATTAAGGTTCAAATATTAACTTATCCAAGTTGGGGAAGTGTCTCCTCAAATATTCAACTTTAATTAATCAAAATTGTATTGTGTTGAAGGCTAGCTATTGGATTTTGTACAATTGTGTTTCTCTAGTCAACATACTTGAAAGTTCTCGAGTAGATGCAGCTAAACAACTACACAAGTGCTCAGCAAAACAGCAAGGGTTAGAAAATTAGAGAGCAACACATTGGGCATGAAAAGAAAAGGAAGAAGAACAAGAACAAGAACCCATATAAAAGATGGCAAGCCCGAAATCATGTAAAGGGTGGTCTCAAATTCTCTTTTTAGCAAGTTAAAATAGCAGAAACACCAAGCACAGATTCCAATCAACCAGGAAATAAGAAATAAACAACATGGCCTTTGCAATCATTTAGCATCAGAGGCCACTTGCCTTCCGAAATCCAAGCCAGAGCCATTACACATTTTCCTTTCTTCAAATTTCAAGGTAGTAGGTTCAATAAATTTTGAACTTTGAAGCAGAATATACCAAAAGATGGGAAACAAAAACGAAAGTAAAACCTGCTTTCTTAGGGAGGCTATGCCAGCTACCAAAACCATTTTTTTGAATGTACTGAACCAAGAGATGGTCTTCTTCAGGAGTCCAAGGTCCTTTCTTTACTCCATCTTGATCACAACAAGGTCCCCTTCCCATCTTCTTTCCTGTCAGACAACAAAACCCATCAAGCTCTCTCAGTTATATGACAGTACTACTAAAAGGTTTCACCTCTCAATGAGAAAAAAAAAAATCATTTGATGGGATTTTACATCCGGGGTTTTGATGCTTGAAACAAGCAAAGCATTATTTTTATTCATGTTGCATAGGGTCAGCATTTACTTTAACTAGACTGTCAAGTGCCAGGTAACTTAAGTAACCTTGAAAGATGCCATCATCAGAATTATTGCCAGAGGATCGAGTGAGGTATCGATTATTTTTTTGAAAAAAAAAAAAACTAATCTGTAGCTCTATATTAAAAAAAAAATATGGGTTGGAAGATTATAAATATAATTTTGTCCTTATTCAAAAAAACTGATTTAGCCTAAGGGTAATTTTTTTGTTATGAAATACATTCATTATTATAAAATTAATTAGGAACAAAATAGCTAAGACATGTTTTTTCCGCTTTGGTGTAATTATTATTTTGTCCTTAAAAAATTAATCTTTAAGTGAAGTGTTTTTTTATTTTTATTTTTAAAAATTGATTTAGCCTGAGGTTAATTTTTTTTATGAAATACATTCATTATCCTAAAATTAATTAGGAACAAAATAGTTTCGTACATGTTTTTTATGTCACCGTACAATAATTATTTTTTTTGTCTTTTTAAAAAAACCTTAAAGGTAGTTATGAACATGCTCTTGGAAAAGAAGAAATTATACATATTAGTGTGTTTTGATCTTTTTCAATTTGTTTTATTGTTATTTTTACATTTTATTCAAGGTGATTTGATAATTTTAAGTTTTTAAATATTATTTTAAAAACATTATTGATGCATTCACGTATCATAATCTTCGCATCATTCAAGTGACACATGAGGAATCGTGCAATGAAAAAGGTCTTATTTTCACCTTGGTTTTAGGAATGTTGTGTCATTCTTTTTTTGATGACGATGTGGCTTGTATTCATGAAAGAGGTCCGGTTGAGTTGCGGTAAAGAATTATAGGTGTTTTCTATACTTTTTATTTCTCATTTCGATTATAGATATTGGTGAATTTTCGTTACTTATAGTTTTGATATTTTATTATAGTTGTGTCAAACTCAATTAGAGTTATAAAATCAGCTTTATTGTAAAGAGTAATTTGACAATGAATTTTTAAATCTCGATCAGGAGAGAATCAGTTATTTTCATGATAGTGTTTGATATATTCAATCAACAAAACGTGAAAGAAAGAGTATTTTTCATTGTTAAGATAATGCTGGTGTTTAAATTATTATTTTTTAAAAAAAATATTTTTAATATAATTATCTTATCAATGAAAAATACTAAAAAAATAATTTGTTTTTTATAGAAAAGGTGCATTCCAACCGCAAAAAGAAACGTGAGGAGCTGTGTCGACAAAGAAAAGGCTGGTAAACTGAGCATGGACACAGCTTTGTGTGCCTGTTTCCAAGAAAGAGCTTTTCATGTGTGTTTTATGCAAAAAGATTCTGACATGATCTCTGGTCTTCTGAAAATGCCCAAAACAAAAACACTTTGGAGTATTTGGAATAGGAGATGCATTTATTCTTGAAGAATTTATTTTTCTTTTAGTTTTAAATTATTTTTATATGTCCATATTAAAAATATCTTTTAAAAAAATAAAAAATATATATTATTTTAATATAAATTTCTTAAATAAAAATAATTTTTAAAAAATAATTTCTACTACGAATTCAACAGAGCACCTCTTAAACACACAAGTAACAATCAAGAGTCAATAAACAAGGTTGCGCTTGTGTTGAGGTACAGTTTTGTTTTCTTGGCACAAATTTGTTTTTTTTTTAAATAAAATTATTTTTTAATATATTTTTAAATTATTAACGTCAGAAATAAATAAAAAATGTATTATTTAATATATTTTTAAATAAGAAATATTTTACAAATATCCTTGACTACAATACAAATAAAATGGGTAATGAGGTAATGACTCCTGGAGCTCAAGGCTCGAACTTGACTAGTCTGTCGTTCATTGACTGGACTGCCCTTGTTGGCTACTTGTACGGCTCCCTTCAGTTTTAAATTTTTAATCGATTAAAAAGCTTTCTGAGTTGCGGTGTAATGTATTTCATTATTTTTAAAAATATATTATTTAAAATTAATTTTTTTTATACCTGCTAATATGAAAAATAATTTTTAAAAAAATATTATTTTAATTTATTTTTAAAAAATGACTAATACCACTCTCTCGAACATCCCATAAATAATAATAATAATAAAATTAATTAAATATATATATAAAAATTAAGAAATCAAATATAAGTAGGAATAAAGAGCGGAGAGAAAGAAGAAGAAAAAGTAAGGTAACATGGCAAGGCCATAGCTTGGGGAATAATAAATTATCACCACAATTATTTTTTATAAGAAGATAATTTTATTGATATTAGATTCATTTAATGATTTTATATTTTTTAAGAATAGATATTGCAAGCCTCGAATTAATGAGTTCTGGAGGTTCTTATACCAGCCCTTTAAGGAGGCGTTGAGAGATGTGCTTCGCTGTGCCATTATCGAGAGGTGGTGGTGATGAAGAAGACAAGGTGGAGAGAGAAGCATTGGCAGTTCGAGCACCAGATAGCTCGGTCCTCCACTGAGTTAATTAGAGAGTCGTAACTCGCAACTCTGTCAGCGCTGGGCTATTGGAAATCTGCATGACACTGGGTCAGGCCCATCTAGTACTGCTTAAGGCAAGGCCCTACAGTTTGGTGCCCACTATTGACTAGTCAGCTACGCTGGCCGTTCTAGTGGTTGGGTCGTGGCCCAGCCACGTAACCAAACAATTTAATATTCTTCACTGTTGACAGGAGTTGGGCCTGACCTGTCGTCGACTCTTTGATCGATCAGCCGAGCTAATTGGTTTTAGTGGTTGATGGAATAGCAAGATATGTATATGTATATATACATTTTACTGGGGAAAAAAAAAAAAGGTCCTTTCAGATAACCCAATTAACCACAGGTAGACAGGCGGTCTAGCAAAATTGCCATTGCCTTTGCATCCTCCCCACCC
>Ga0325404_1002339_pt1 | contig 20270 bp, 14 predicted proteins | sample PopdelMetagenome_18_FD_205664 | JGI IMG/M metagenome (GOLD analysis project Ga0325404, IMG submission 205664) | Populus deltoides microbial communities from Bellville, Georgia, United States - Xylem-Control-R1 | ecosystem: Host-associated > Plants > Phyllosphere > Stem > Wood/Secondary xylem... | reverse complement strand
GCTTTGGTCGAATTTCGTGTCGGACAGACAGTAGAGCTACAGGACCGGATTTCAGAAATATAATGTAAAATATAGCATAGAAGTGCCTCGATTCCGCTAATTGGCATATCTGTCCCCCACTATTTTTTGGATATTTTATTTTTTAAAAAAATTAGAACAGTTTTTTTTAAGAGTTTCAGTAGAGTAATACTATTTAAGAAAGATCCGATGAAATAAGGGCATGTTAGTTTCTGCGTTTCAAAAGCGTTTTTGATAAAATTTAAAAATTTTTTATTTTTTTATTAACTTTAAATTAATATGTTTTTAGTGTTTTCAAATCATTTTGATGTGCTGATGTCAAAAATAATTTTTAAAAAATAAAAAAATATCATTAACATGTATTTTGGCACGAAAAGCTATTTGAAAAGCAACCGCAACCACACTGCCAAACACACTCTAAATCTTTTAGCTATTCAGGTGGCGTTTTATTCCAGGAAAATCAGTTCCTAAAATTTATTTTTTTTATTTTTTCAATGGTTGGTAACAATATAAAAAACTAATCAACAGAAACTTAATTCCGGTCAAAATAGAAAATATAATTTTATCAGAAAAAAGTAATTTTTTTAATAAAAAAACACTTTTTTTTTCAGTTCCGTTTATTTTCTCAAATCACAGTCTCCTTTTCTTTTCAAAAACAATTAGAAGTTGAGCAATTCATTTCTGTGGAACAAGAGCATTTTTCTAGAACAAAATATTTTTTTGGACCAATTAATTTTAGGTATTTTTTTTCTCTATTATTTCCTTTATGTTTTTTTTTCTTCTTCTTCGTTTAGATCTGTAAAAATTATGGCATAAATCCTTTGATATTCTTGATAAATCTGCTACCTATCATATTTTTCCCATAACATTTCCATAACACAATTTTCTTCTTCATCTTATCTTGTCACATTAGATAGTTAAAACTAACCAAATTCATCAAGCAACCCACAAAAAACATATTTTTTCCATGATTGTTTTTTTTTTTCATCAATCACAATCGGCAGCTCAAATTTCTAACCAAACAAGGGGGAATTTCTAACCAAACAGAGAGACAAAACCGGGGGGGATTATTGTGTACAGAGAGAGGCAAAACGGGGGGGGGATTTCTGTTAACATAGAGAGGCAAAACCGGGGAGGGGGGGAGATTTCTGTGAACTTACTGTGAATATCCTTTTGCTAAATCCCCAAACTTCCCTAGCAAAAAGCAGCCCCTCCCTGTTACCCTGTCCCCGGATCCGGCCACCATATCCCAGGTGGAAGTAGAAAGAGAGAGAGGCAAAGTAAAATGGGGGGGGGGGGATTGGTTAATGTGTTGAAAATCAAACCGTGCTCTTTTTTTTTTTTTCAAGTCACAGCGTTACCAGAATAAGTAGCCGGGTGAGAGAGGGAGGAGAAACCGAGAGTGAGAGGGAACATGAGAATGGGGGAATGAGAGAAACCGAGAGGGAGAGGGAACAGGGGAATGGGGGAAACTGAGAGGGAGAGGGAACAGGGGAATGGGGGAAACCGAGAGGGAGAGGGGAATGGGAACAGGGGAATTGGGGAATTGGAACCGAGAGAGAGAGGGGAATGGGAACTGGGGAAAGGAACTGGGGAAGTGTACCGAGAGGAGAGGGAAATGGGAACAAGAATCGAGAGGAGAGGGGAATGGGAATAGTGCAATTGGGGAATGTTATATAACAGGGGAAATGGAGAGTGAATGTTAACATGGGAAATGGGGAATTATAGAAACCGAGAGGGTGAGGGAAATGTTATATAACATGGGAAATGGGGAATTATAGAAACCGAGAGGGTGAGGGAAATGGGAGAATGGGATGGGAACATGGAAATTATAACAGAACCTAATAAACATAAATTTGTGTTTTATTTTGCTTTGATTAATTTATGATTAGTGTTTGATTATATTTGTTACATATGGATAAATTTGTGGGACTATACTAGTAATTATAAGGATTTCATTGCGCAATGTTTCTTGATCGTTGTTAACTTATGAATTGTATAATTTTCAAAATAGTTTTATCATAGATAAATTGAATGTTATGGTCTTAAATAATATATGTTAAGACCTTGTTTGTTTAGGGAATCAGATATTATACATTGTCAGCTTCTTTCAGAATAATTTATTGCATTGATTATGAAAGTATTTTATATGTTTTTTTTAATATTTATTTCCCTAAATTTTTAGGTTTTGTTATCAGAAAAATTCACTTTCATGTTATGGATAGTAAGATAAGTCATACAGCATGTATGAGAGCAGTTGTAACTGTGATAGCTACAGGGGTAGCTATTATTGAACAAGAAATAAATAGAATTTATATACCAAGAGAACCACGTATAAATGCAATTGCTTAACGAGAATTCTATATTGACAGCATTGTGAATCGAGGTGATAGACATTGCGTTGAACAAATTCGTATGAAACCTGTTGTCTTATATAGATTGTGTGATGTTCTCATAAGTCGTGACCTATTACGATCAACTCAAAATGTGTCTATTAGGGAGCAAGTAATTGTGTTCTTACAAATTGTAGGCCAAAACCAAATATTTCGTTTTATTAGTGGTATATACTATAGGTCTGTTGAAACTATCCATCGTTACTTTAAAATTGTTTTAAAAGCAATTCTTAAGTTATACAAACACCTTATTAAAGATCCAGAGGATACAGTTCCAGCTGAAATAATGAATAATCGAAGATTCTATCCTTATTTTAAGTTATGAGAACAATACCAATATTTTTATACATTAATTAATTACATCTAAGGGAAAAGAGACATCTTCCTCTAGTACACAAAAGAGGCAACATAGAAAGAGAAATCACATGTATGAAGATGATGGTGTTGAAAAGTTCTTTAAACAGATTGAAGATATAACACTTGCAATTCAAAGCCTCAGCAAAAATCAACTTGATGTTAATGCGCTGTATACGGAAGTGATGAAAATTAAAGGCTTTGATGAGATCACTCTTGGGGAAGCATTTGATCACTTGGTCCAAAATGAAATGTTGGCAAAAACATTTATGGCAAAAAATGCTAATTTGAGGAAAATTTGGGTTCAGAATTTTGTAAACCAACACTACTACAGGCCTGTTTGCTAAGATGATTTGACTATGATAAGAAACTATATGTTTGTTATTAGACAAGTATGTTTACTTGTTTAATTCGGTCTAGCATGTTTATGTTTGTTAATTTGAACTAATATGTATGTATATGACATCAAAACATAATATTTATGCATGACTATGTTTGATGTTAGATATTTATATTTATTTCTTGATGCTTATTTGATATATATTAAAGGGATTATTGCCTATACCCGTAAAAAAAAATCTTTATCCAAAAAAACCTATCAAAATATTTTTATATTTATTTATCTTTTAAAAAAATCTTCATCGAAAAAAAAAAAACCAAATATCTAACTCTTACTATAAACTAATTTGGCTTTCTTTATATGAAAAAAAAACATATTTTAAGCTTTTAAAATTGAAAAAAAAAATTAATAGGTTTTATTTATGAAAAACTTCACAAGGTTATATCTCTATAATATTATATGACATATATAGTTATATTTTATAAAGTTAATAGATTAAATATTTATATTTCATATTTTTCATGTATTAGATAAATTTGAAAAAAAAATTTAATTCATTAATAAATTATTTTCCGGTTCATTTTCCATAACATAACCAAACACTGGAAAGTGTTTTCCAGTTCATTTTCCATTACACTATCAAACATCGGAAAATACTTTCCTGGAATTCACTTTCCCCGGAATTCACTTTCCAAAAGGAAACTACTTTTCTGCAAACAAACGGGGCAAAATATAATATTTACTAAATGATATTATTTTTAAGAATAACAAGGTAATTTTTATATTTTAGAATAATAATATTTAATAAATATTAAGATTTTGAAGTGTGAAAAGATAAAACTCAAATCATTCGGTTCAATCACTCAACTAGTTGATTTAATTATATGACCCGGTTGACCTTTCACATAAAAACCATAATTTTATGATTTTTTTAAATATATTTTATTAATTAAAATATACTTATTTTTTCAACTGTAGACTAAAAAATTAACTCCAATTAAAATCTTAAAAAATTATTGTTTATACAGTAGTTGTCCTTTATTTTTCAATGTCAATGATGTAGTAAGACTTGAGACAATGAGTGATTTTAAACAATCAAATGTGGTTCTGCCATGATTAAATGATGATCTGCTCTAAATAGATGATGTGGATAGCTTAACAAATGCATTTTATGGACCAATGAGATAAGTTTAGGTCTAAGAGAAAGTTTGATTGTGTTAATCTAGAATAATAGCTCAATAAAGCTATAACTTTTGATCTGATCATTGGATTACACTCAAATTATTCTAGGAGTTTCTAGAGATTGTTTTTTCATATAGTAGTGACTACATCGCTATACGGACCATCGAATTTTTAGATATAAAAAATCTCATCGAGACCTTTTGATTTTGGCAATTTTGAGATTTTCATTGTTATTTTTGGAACAAGTTGACTGATTTTATTAACCATTATAAACTGATCCATCGATTAGTCCAAGATTTAATTCAAGTTGTGGTTGTAAATGACAACATCAATTAAATTCTTATCGTGGTTTCTAATCATGACATTTAATTAATATCACGGTTTAGAACTGCGATATCCAAAAATGTGTTATTTCGTCAAAACTTTTTGCTATTATGTTAATTCACTAATTGCTTTGATTTTGTATGTTAATTATCCAATTTGTCCCTATTATTTTTTGCTAATTCTGTTTTATAGTCCCTTTGCTAGTAGGTTGAAACTACATTTTGTTACTACTATAATTTTAAAAAAATTTGATTAATTAATACTTTAGAATTTTATATATATCCTTAAAAAAAGTTATAATTAATACTTTTTTAAACCGTAATTATAAAAACTACTATACTAATAAACACACATTAGATTTGAATAGTTGAATTATTATATTATAATTAATTAGATTATTTTATATCTTTACTATTTAGTTGTCAAGACATTCACCATAGCTATAAAACTTGAATTGACCCAATAAATTATTCAAGACCAGGATGACTTGGAGCCTAAACCAGTTTGGTTTGAGAAAAAAATAGAAAAAGAAAAAAAAATTAGTTGATCTTGTCAAAAACTCGAATTGATTCATTGACCTAATCAACTTGGGTATGAATCGGTCAAAACCTGACCCTTAACTTGTTGATTTTGTTTTTCAAAATAATGCTGTTTTGTTTTTAATTTTTTTAGGTCAACTCTCTCGATTAGGACCTTGGTCTTGCCTCTCAATATATTACTCAAGACTAGGATGACCCAGAGCCTAGATCAGTCTAGTTTGAGAAAAAAATAGAAAAACAAAAAAATTAGTTGATCTAGTTAAAAACTCAAATTGATTCATTGACCTGATCAACTTCGATATGAATTGGTTAAAACCCAACCATTAACTTGTTGATTTTTTTTTTCAAAATAATGTTGTTTTGTTTTTAATTTTTTTAGATCGACCCTCTTGATTAGGACTTAGGTCTTGCCTCGAATCGATCTTAAATCAGGTTTTACAACTATACCCTTAACATATGAAAATGATAAAATATTACATGCTCTCACCATAATAAAATGCAATGTCATTTATAATGAACAAAAATAACATGATATATGATATTACTTAAATATAATTTTTTATTTATAATTCTTTGTATTTAAAAATAAATAAATTTAAAATTCCATTTTATCTTTAGCATACAAACCAAAAATAAATAAAAATAAAATAAAACCTTGTTCTCTCTCTAGCATGAGCAATAAGAACACAACAAAAATATCCCAAAAATATATCCTCTTGCCTCTCCTTTCACCTTCTCCACCACATCTCTTACTAGCATAACAACTACCATGAAAAAGCCACCACTTTTTTCTATAAATCTATTAAATCAAACATTGCCTTCTCTTTAGCACGAGCAATAAGAACATAATAAAAAATCCCAAAAATATATCCTCTCATCCTTCTTCTCACTTTCTCCATCACATCTCTTAATAGCATTGTAACTACCACAAAAAAAAACGACCACTCTTTTCCATAAATCTATTAAATCAAACCCTATAACTCTTACCTCTCTCTTAGTTCTCCATTCTCTCTTTAGTGTTAGTTTTCAAGCAAGATAGTAAAGAAGGGTGAAATCGACCATTAATAGATTATGATTCATATTAAGAGACCGATGCAAAGTTGTTGGCGACGATTGTTGGCAAGAAAAGAACTCCAAAGGCTTCAAAAAGAGGCTAAGGAATTTTTCATTCAACTTGTTGGTGATTCGAGGACGAATCATCTTGAAGAGAGAGGGAATGATACGATCAAGGCAAGGTCAAATTCCGATTTTGATGTAAAATGTGCAGCTATCCAGTTTTACGAAAATAGTTATAATTCTCAATCCGACAGTTGGATTAAGCTGAAATAGTTATACTTTAGGTTAAAATTTTAGGTCAATCTGACTTTGGAAAGGCATTGAAACACGGGTCAATAGAGGCTGTATGAATTTTGTTATTTACTTCCTTTTGACTTGTGGACTTCCTATTTGGCTAAGATTCTTTTTCTAAAAGGATGTGGCAACTTATTTTGGAAATCTACTAATGCTACAAAGATCTTTAATGAGCTGCAACATAGTTTCCAAGTGTGGCAAGGATTCATAATTATTTCAGAATCCTTTGCTTACAAAGATTCCTTATTCATCCTAGCTACAAAAAGGAAAGAAGACTTCAGAATAAATTCTACCTTCAGATCAGATTTCCTAGTCTATTTGAGACTTCTTAATGGTGACAAATCTGATTCTAGCATATTTAGGATGCTAATTTTTGGATTTTTATTATTTTCTTCTTAGTCTTTGGGTTATTATTACTTATTTGGGTCAATTGTAAGTGGGCTTAATATAAGTACACCGAAGGGGGGTCCATTAGGGTTTATTTAAGTTTAGAGTTAGTATAAATAAAGGCATAACCAGACATGTAAGTTAGACAATCCAGATTAATAAAACTTCTTGTTTGTCGCACTTTGTGTGTGTGTGTGTGTGTTGGTGAGATAATCTTCCTTCCATGGTCCTCTGAAGAGCTGAAAAATGACTTATCGAAGAACAACTGTCTTTATGGCGTCATCCTTATACTTCTCATTTGCGAATCAATATTTGTTGGGTGGGGGTTTTCCGTTTTTAATAGTGCTGGTGCCTAGGTATAAGTTATCTTTGTGTCACACTCCTATCAAACCTGATTTACTTGGCTTTCCGGGAATTGATGTCTTTGCGTGTGGGTTACGTGACCACGTGATCACGAGGTTCGCATCAACTCTTTTCCATAAATCTATTAAATCAAACCTTGCCCTCTCTCTAGCACGAGCAATAAGAACACAATAAAAAATCCCAAAAATATATCCTCTCACCTTTCTTCTCACTTTCTCCACCACATCTCTTACTAGCATTGTAACCATCACAAAAAAACCACCACTCTTTTCCATAAATCTATTAAATCAAACCCTATAACTCTTACCTCTCTCTTACTTCTCTATTCTCTCTTCAGTGTTAGTTTTCAAGCAAGATAGTAAAGAAGGGTGAAATCGACCATTAACTAGAAGATTATGATTCATATTAAGAGATCGATTAATCAACTTCTATACAGAACAATGAGTCTTTAGTAGGATAACAAGTGGATTTTATAGATTATTATGAACAACATGACTGCTATAAGTATGTTAAAAAATAAAGGAGGATAATAATATTAGAATTAAGATTATATAATATTTATCTGTTATTTATATAGTTTGTATAGGATTATGATTTTATGTTTGTGTTAAATTCTATCTTTATAACATTATAAATAGGTCATCTAGTAGTTAGAAATGATGGCTATCACCATATAATCAATTTATTTCTTTAATTTATTCACAACTTTCAGCTATATATTGTTTATTGCAATTTATTCTTTACAACTCTTATTTACAAGCTTTCTTTTTATTGCTTTCCTTTTTTTTTAACGCTATTCTCTAGTTTGTAGCTTTGGCACTATCCCTAATTTATTTTAAGCCTGTTAGGGTTAGGTTTAGAGTTCCATATTCCATTTGATTTGCGAGGTTAATACCTAATTTGTATGATCAATAATAGATTAGTAATCATGCTAAAAAGACGAATAGACAAGAACATTTTTATAACAATCGATGACCAATCGATTTGTGCAACTAATAAGGGCCATTCTCTTAGCCATGAAGAATCTCATAACAATCCACCAACAAATGTACCAATGGAACAACTTGCAATATATATGTCCTAAGATGACTCTTCATCTTTAATTCCCCATAACAACATAAAACCATAGTACTCCCATATAGTCTCCATGTTTTCAACTTTTACCAACTTTATTACCTCTACCAAATTTTATTGGATATCTTGGTGTTTTTATTCCTCTATTATAACCCCATGTTTATCCCTTTTTTATGAATGCAGTGACATAACTAGGTGGTCACAACCAACTCTATTAAACCCTAATTAGCTAGCAATGGCTCCTCTTGAAAAAGTGTTCTTTCATTAGAATTTAAACTTGTCTAACGACTTATTATAATAACATTGTGGTTGTCAACAAGACCATGAAGTCAATCAGATCCAAAATGAGTTTAGTTAGGGTATGTTATGCACTTATTTTCTCCGATAACAAGCACTCCAATAGGAATGTTTGTAGCTTCTTAACCTTATATTAGATATCCTGTACCTACATATTAGACATCATAACAAGTTTCATTCTATGGTTCTTAGAAACATCCAATTTTTTATCGTAAATATTTCTATTGTTATTTCAGCCAGCATCAAGTACTTCACCTACTGAAATGGCCTAAATAGTGCAAAAAATGATTTCTTTAATAAGATCAATTAACTTTGATTCAAACAAAGCAACTGGTTATACTCCTCAAAATGAAGATGACCGCTATGAAATTGAATTCTCTTCTTATCAACACTCCTATAAGAAAAAACCTTTATTATTCAAGTGGTCGAAAAAAGTCATTTCAAGATCTGCAAGATTCCTCTTATTAAAGTCTTTTATTAATATCCTTTACAAGATTCCTGATAACTTTTTAAGAACGATAATATTTTGTTAATTCCATGAATTTTGATAGAGTTCATGTAACATCCTCAACATTTGGGTACAAATCCTTTTTAATAAATCCACAGGTAGTACAATGTTTTTTTAATCAACAAAATAGTCGATCGGTTTATACCAGGACCTTACTCTTAAGACCCAATCAATTTCTATCTTTGGGTATTACTTCAAATTAACATTATTTCTACCAAGATTTTGATAAAGTTTCATTTGTGTTTTAGACGCATCAATAAAGTAAAATCAATAACACTTCTAAATTGTGTGTTCATGCAAAATCCATCGTCTATGTTTGATCCAATCATCCTGGATCTCAAACTCATTATCTATCATTCATTCCATAATATCTCATTAATCCACAATACCATTAAGAACTATTAATACTCATATTATCAATAATTATTAATGTAACATATGATGATTATAATATAATAAAGTGTACATTAACGGTATACAAAATAAACTAGTTACATTGTCTCTACACAAAATGCAAAATCATGTATAACATACATTTAAAACTTTCATTTTACAAGTTTTGGGACATTAATTACCAAAATAAAATATCTATAATTATAACCCAAAAAGCTAGATTATACTTCATGCTAATCCATATTTCTGAAAATCTAATCCAAAATAGCAACTATTAGCTATTCTTGATGAGCTTGTAAATCACTTGAAATGTAACAAAAACTAATTACATTATTTAAGTCTTAAGTTATAGATTATGAACATTAATAATTTTCATCTAAACGATACTTTAATCAATTCTTATAATTATATAATCTACTTAATTTGTTTACTCACTCATTTTCCAAACAATCTCTTGAGATTCACTACAAATTTAGTCATTATGGTATCCCTGTAGGGAAACCAACACTTCAATATTCTTTCCTGATCACCAATTACCTAGTAACCCATCTTAGATACTCATCAATTCGGTCAGCCCATCTTGGTTTTCAAACATTTCGCCATTCCTATTTGGAAGCTAATAATTCGATCAACCCATCTTGGTTGCCAATCAATCCTGCATTCCCAATTAGAAGCCAATAATCTGGTCATCCCATCTTGGTTGCCAATTAATCCTAACATCCTGTATATCTTTCCATCTTTGTTTACTAACCATGTCATTATCAACTAATTTACACAATAAAAGCTTTTAAAAAAGAGTTTCTATAAGGTACTGAGTACCTACTTGAAGCCTAACCATGAGTGGCTCCACTAATATGCTGAATCACCTCAACAATCTCCCCTGTATCGACAAGTTTTTCCATTAATTATCATTTTTGCATAACAACATACTCCTTATTCATTGTAACATTCATTATAGTTCTATTTAGGTTTTTCATCCATATTTTCGAATCATTTACTATAAAAAAATCAACTTAATTACAAACAACTTTATAATTCCTTTAACTATCATCAATTTTACATAATTCTATGAAATTTACAATTCTCTAAAATTTTGCCATTTCACTCTTTTAGGCCTAACTATTCAATTACTCAATATTTTATCATTTCAGTACTTCAATTTAATCAAAATCATTATTCACATAATCATACATATATTTATAGCATACTTAATGGAAAATATTATAAATGCATAACTTCCCATTTAATTCTCTATATGGTCCACCTTTATAGGCTTCCTACCTATCACCTTTCTTCATCATTCTTTCATGATTTCACTCTTTTAACAACCTATAAAGGTCCTAGAAACTCAATTTCTAAGAAATCTTCACTTCCTCCAATTTCATCTCAAGAACCCTAATTCAATTCTTTTTTCAATTTAGCTTAAAATTACAAAACTCTTGTTCAAATTGATACAAATAGTTTTTTAACACTTTACCCAGTTGCCAAATGAAATTTGAAGTTTGACTTGTCAAGACTTTCCCAAAACTTCTCTCTTTTCCTTTTTTTCATTAACTTTTTCTCTCTAATTCAATCTTCCCTCTTTTTGATTTTTAATGTGAAATTGTTTTTATCTCTCAAAATCTTCTCTTTCCACCCTAACAATCACTTTTTATCCCTTTAAAGTGAAAGGAAGGAAGAAGAAATGAAAAAACTATCTTCTCTCATTTGGCTCCCCCTGTTAGTTTTTAAAAAGACAATAGCCAAAATAGTCTGATCAATTTTAGAAATGGTTCGACCAATTCACTAAATCGATCTAACTGTTTCTCAAAATGGCTAGACTAGTTTTGTTACTAGAAAAATTGGCCATAAACCTTTATTCTTCTATCTTTTTACCTCATTTTCTTTTCTTTTTCTTATTTTATCTCATTATACCATAATTTTGTTTATTTTTAATTTATCTCGGAGTTTACAGTTGAAGTCTGGATTTTAAGAGACTTAGTTCGTTAATATTTCCTCTATAATTCTTGTTTAGATTTTAGTAGAGAACATAATAGGGGATATCTACTTTAGTCTCAATTAAATATCCTCTTTAAAAATCTTATGAGCAAATATTTTCTCTCTTACAAAACTAATAGTCCATATTATTCTATTATTTTGTAGAAGAACATTTGGTAAAATTTTGAAGTTTGGCTTTAACTATCTATATTTCTAGATTTTATGTTTGCAATATAATAAAAGACAAATTTATTTATTAAAACATATAGAAAACTAAAACTGAGTCTTAATTGTTTAGTTACTTTAATGTCAAAATACATTAAATAAAACCTTTGGTTATTGTTGGTCAGCTCAGACTATATTGGTAAACCGATCTAATTCTATCATTTAGGTGTTGCCACAAGAGTAGTCACCCATAAAAGTGTTGTAATGCCTTGTCTTCTTACTGGATTTAGTTCATTTCTCTTCTACTAATTCATGTTTAAATTTCTAATTTAGAAGACCTTGTTATTATAAACGCATAAGAATTTAATACAGTCAATATCTGAATTACAAATATAAAGAATTTATTTAAAAGAATCTTTTTAAATTTTTACTTATTCCTTAATAAAAACTATTGAAAGAATATTAGCTTTAAATAAATTTCATGAAACTATACAACTTTTTTCTGCTTAAGCCAATAAAAGACATGTAAAATCAGTATAAGTTTCTATATATAGGAGATGTATAAATAGGTGTCAAACCACTAATTAGATTTGGTTTAGACATACCAATACTTATAATTTTAAGAGATGTAAGACGTAATCATCTAGTAGGTGGCCTAGTGGTAAGAGCTTGGGACCAAAGGGTTTGCTTCCCCTGTGGTCTCAGTTTCGAGCCTTGTGGTTGCTAATATGATGACCACTGAAGGCTTATATGGTCGTTAACTTCATGGTCCATGGGATTAGTCAAGGTGTACGCAAGCTGGCCCGGACACCCACGTTAATAATAATAAAAAAAGTTGTAAGATGTAATAATTTTTAAAATTCATTATTAGAAATGTTTAAGTCGAATCTTGAAAATGGACCAGCTAACTATACTTGCCTTTTGAATTACATTATAACATTAAATGATCTTAATATACTCTCCATGTTAATGCTTAATATTCATATATAAAAGATTGAATCCTCTAGAAAGCCTAATAACTTATTTTCATTCAACCTCTAGATACTCGACCTCCTCCATACAAGATCATAAACAATAAATATAGACTTAAAGGGAGACAAATTTAATCATAACATATTATTGTTATTCATTTTGGGCCCCTACATAAAAAATACAAAAAAGGAAAAAAAAAGAAAATATAAAAAAATGAAAAAAATGTTGGAAAAAAATAAAAATGATATATAAGTGATATACTAGAACACCCAGAAAATTGTCAAAAACTGGTTGAGGAAGATCAAAATATATAAAATTAAAAAATTTGACAGTCTATTTTCAACTATTGAAGGTCCTATTTGCAAGAAAAATTCAATTTGAGGAGGAAAATTCAAAATTAAACGTTTAAGAACTCAATTATAATTTTTCAAGGTTTAATTAAATTTATTGAGGGCATAATTATAAGAAAAATTAATTTTTAAAGTTAATTTAGGCTTTAATTGGAAAAAATTAAAGTCTTGGAGTCAAATTGAAATTTTTAAAAGTTAATTTGGTCAAATTATTGGTTTAAGTGCATAAATATTGAAGTTTTTATATGAAATTATGAATTTGATTGAAGAAATTCAAAACCAAGGACTAAACTAAAAAAGACACGTGAATGTTATGGTTGAAATTGATCAAATTTGTTTCAAATTAAAGAAATTGAAAGTTTGTATGTCTATTGTGAGTCAAAATACACAAACTTAGAACCAAAGATTAAAATGAAAAAGATGGTCAACTTTAGGGCTAATAATTGAGTTTGACACGGGTGAAATTTATAAGAAATTAAAATTTAGGAGGCGATTATAGGCGTAAATAAAAGAAATTAGAAGAACAAGGACTCAATTGAATTCTACCAATCCCAAATTTAAACCTTAAAGGATGTGTCATTTAGACTTAATGAAGATAAGGTGAGTGACATGTCGTTCATCATCTTGGCAAAATTGTTTTGATAATTTTGGCTGATCGAGTTGACAACTTTAAATGAATGAATGTGGGATTACAAGCTTCCAAATTGAGCAAGGTTGAATCCAAATAAAAGGTGTGCATCCCTTCTGTCAACTTCAGGTGGTCTCAAGTGATGATAACGTCAGAGTTGCTCTGATGTAACCTCAAAAGTGGGCAACTCAGTTAGCCTCGATAATGAAAGCATTGTTTAAAAATTGACTTTCTTTTCGCGTGTTCACATTTAAAGGGTTTTCAATGACTTCTTATTAAGGATTTATAATCCTTCCCTCAAGATCAAAAGGTTAGAAATGGATTCAAAACCTCCCTAAACTTTAGCAAAATTATATAAATACCCCTTTAAGATCATAGCGAGGAAAAATAAGAGGAAAAAGGAAAAAAAAGGAAAATTTTATAAGAAACCTAAGTGTAAAGGTCTAGGAGCCTAACATAAAGATTTTTTAAGTTTTGAAAGGATAGTAATTGAAGAGAGGCAAAACTTTCCATATAAAAGCAAAAAAAAGAGTAACTGTTCTAGGTATATTTTCTAATCCAAAAGTAGGCCTTGTGGTCTGCTTAAGATTTTATTTATTTATTTTTGTTTTATAGTTATGTTTACAAGTATAGAAAAGAGGTTTAGAATGCTCGACAAATAATATTGTATTCACCTTTTTGTTGTTGTGGTTTTTATTTACTAAAGTTCTTTTAAATTTTTCTGATATTTTTGATATTATAAGGTTACTGTTTAAGTGGGTTTTTTTGGCTAGTGTGTACATTTTTTTTCTTTTTTATGCTTTGAATTTTACTGTTTTTTATCCATTATTTTTATTAGTATGTATTCTTATGTACATATGGCACATGCATTTTTATATTAGATATGGACTAATGCCTTATGCAACACCTGCTTTAATTTTTGAAAAGCACACATAAACTTCTAGGTTAGGTGAGGGATTAACGATCTTCCCTTTGACTATTGATCAGATTTCATATGCGTGAAACACTCGACTCTAATTTGAGTGTCTTCTTGGTAATGATGGACATATGTGTCTTAACCATTCCTCACAATGCCCCCATACTGTCTTTATAAAGATTGTTATTGGGTAAATTTGAGACCTTTTTGAGACTAGGTAAAAGACCTAACCATGCTTATTTAATGAATAAATTATGTCTTCAGTTTGTATGTTTTACCTGGAATTTGCATCAAGGCAAGTCTGACCATGCTAATCCTGTATTGCAAGATTCTGAACTGAAATCATGACTTTCGTAAAGTATCCATCTTTTCAAGAATTTGGGTAAGAATTTGAGTTAACCCAAGTAGTTGAGGGAAAATGTTTAAGAATCGATGCTAGTGGATTGCCATGCACTACTAAGATAAATCACATGGTAAATGGCCTGGAGAAATTGCTACCCATTATGGGGCACATCGACGAGACTCTCTTAGAGATGCGATATGAGAAGATTGCATAACTAATGAGGCTTTTAGTATAAGCAACAACTATAAAAGCCTTACGGAATTTTTAGGATCCTAATTATAAGTGTTTGACTTTCAGGAACATTGATATGACACCTACCTTGAAAGAGTATGAAAGGATCCTAGATTTTCAAACAACAGCCATAAGATTTACCTCAAACAAAAATTTAAAGAAACAACTTTGCAGGTAGTCAATTTATTATGCTTGGGAAAAATCAGCCAGTGTAAGGTAGCTAATAATGGATTCAAGTGGAAGATCATCAAAGCTAGAATGAAGAAGAATGTCAAGGAAGGCAAGTTGGGAGACAAATGATATAAGCTAGTGGCTTTTGCTATATTTGGTTTAGTTCTGTTCCCATCTGAAATCGGAGTCAACAATTTAAAAGTTGCAAATGTCTTCATGAAGTATGAGCATGAGCATGAGCGAATCAACTCTTCTGCTGTAATTTTTATTGAAACCATGCTATCACTCAACCATTGTAGGATGCATGGGAAGGGATCCATGAGATAATGTGTCTCAATATTGGATTTATGGATTACTAATCATATCAAAACATCAAGAGATATTTTCAATAACTTTTGGTTGTTTGATCTTCGACCATTAAAGATTTATATAGATGAGGCTTGGAAGAAGAAAGCATGGATGAAGAAATATACCACATTACTATAAAATAACTTTAAGTGGAAAGCACTATGGATGAAGAACGCGGTATGTGTAATGAGCTATGGAAGCAAGATATGGGTTCCTTTGATTGGTGTAACTGGATATATTAGTTATGCATCGATACTTGTAACAAGATAATTAGGTGGAATATAATATGTACTGAGAACTCTGAGATTAACATATTACCGATATTTAGACATCAGTCATCCCTCAAAGAGATGAAACTTATTAGACATGACTGGAAAAAGGCTTTTATTGATGAAAAAGGAAGTGAGATTGATTCCTCATTCAGTCAAAATTATGTGATTTAGAGAAAAAAAGAGCTTCATGGAATGATAAGATTCTCAAAGCTTAGAAATTCATAATTAGAAATGGAGCAACCAAAAAAAAAAAAAAGGATTGATAATGAGAAAAAGTTAAGAAAATAACTATAAAAGTGCAGATTTAACCTTTATCATAGCAAAGGGTAATGACAACTTTTAGAAAAATAGTTGGAAGAGAAATATAATATGAGGAATTACCTTAACTAAAAGCTGGTAAAGAAGGATGAACAACTAGCAGTTTTGATAAACAATCACAGGGCAATAAAAGAAAGGCGGAGAAAGGTTGAGGAAGCCGATGAAATAACCAATTGTATCCAAGATGAGTTGAGAACTTAAATGACCAAGTATGATGAGTTGGCTAAAAAACATGTGCTAACAGAAAAGAGTTGGCCAAAGTCAAGAGGTCATCTAAAGACATGATAAATATCAATAAGGAAATAATAGATTCCTTGAAGAAAGAAATAGACAACTTTAGAAAGAAGTTGAAGGTTGAGAAAGAGAATAATCGATTAGATGGGATTGATATAGAAGAGGAAAAAAGAATCCAGTCCCAATATATAACACAATATGAGGAAGAGAGAAGCACTAAGAAAGCTGTTGAGTCTGATATGAGAGACTACTAGAAGATATTCGAATCTTCAAAAGGATAAATCATGGTATTATAATCTGAGCTGGAAATCTGAAAGAAGGAGCTGGAAGAGTTAAGAAGCCATTACTTTGAGATAAAAGAGAGTTAATTAGGACTAAACAAGAGCATCAAAGATGTCAAAACTATATTGACAGCTTTATGATTCAAATTAACTCTAAAATAGCTAAGCTTGACATTAAGAGGGAGGAGCCGCAAATGAAAATGGCTAAGGTAACATAATTAAAGACTACAGTACGAGTGCTGGAAAGAAGCAATGAGTCTTTAAGAACTAGTAACTGAGTACTGATCACCGATAATACCTTGTTCCATGATAAAATAAGACAAATGATAAAGCAAATTGAGCAAGTAGCCCATCATGCTGAAAGGTTGCAATAATAGGCCTCCTAGATGGGAAATGATACTGTGAAGTACTAAGAGCACATGAGTGCCATCACTTTCTTCATTAGAAACATAACTAATAAAGAAGATGCTTTTTATGAGTAGTGATGCATAAGGCTTTTAAATTTTAAAAAATTCAAAATAATATACGAACTCTTTTATTCATGAGAGGGTCACAACCCATCTTTCTTTCTAATGTGTTTTAGGATTCAACCATGATAAGAACTTGGCACATGCTTATATAAAGTAATCAGTTGGACTCAGAAATCTTGCTGAAGGAATTATGAAAGTCATGAATCAGTTTATTCAATATACATTAATATATGTATCATGATCATGAATTTGTTTATAAATCATCATATACATGTATAGGCTGTGAAACATATTTCCTTTGCCTAAGGTTTACTACACCCGATTAAGAAAAAAATGGAGAACAAAAAGACAGATTATTTGAAATTACATTATCAGAATGAGTTAGAGTCTGTAAAGAATGAAGTTGTTTGACTGATCAATCTACTTGAGAAACTCGTAAGGTCCATGAATAGGGAGGGAACAACTGCATAACTTTTTATAGAAGCACCAAATGCTTATCTCCCCTTACACTCAGAACTTAAGGGCAGATTCCGTAATTGAGCATCATTTTGTCCCCATTACCCCCGTTTAGCCACCTTAAGCTTCGTTCACTGTGGATTTAACAACTGTATGACCCTATAATGATAGATCTATTAGTCCTATAAACTATGATTAAACTTTGGACTGTTACTGTCTAGAACTTAGACTGTTATTGTCTAGACTTTGGACTATTACTATCCAACCGTTACTATTTTGAACTGTTACTGTCCAATTGTTACTGTCTTGAACTGTTACTGCCAGCAAAGGTCGCATTCCAACAAGGTTGGTCTCGTTGGAAAGCTAAGACACGGGGATACAAGTCCCCTGAAGAAAGGAGAACCTAGTTCTACCCCCAAGACAGTTGAAATCACTCATCAATAATCAGACCTACTGCCCTACAGGGTCTGTCATGATCCAGTCTCGGTCGGTGATCTATAATTGGAGTTATACAGCTCCAAATTGAGCAAGATCAATTTTATTAGTTAGTCAACATTCAAAATTACAATTTCTATAAAGGAACCTGATCCTAATTCTTTCATCCTTCTACCTGAAATCTCTCTGAAAGTTAGGAGATGAACCTGTTCAGATTCGTCAACCTTTCCATTTACACACAACATCCACAAACAACCTATTATAATAGATTCCATAAGGAAAAACCACAATTTCCCCTTTTTTCTCTTTATATGGTCAGCCATCCTTTACTTAATTACTCATACATTTTCTTTGACAAATCATCATAATTTCGCGCCCTTAATCACATACAACATATGAATTAACTTAATTTTAACAACTAATACTTTCCCCCCAATTCAAGTCTAAGAGCCCTAATCTATAATTCAACATCAAGGCATCATTCATAATCGAATTTAAAATGATTTATAAGACCATGTTTAGAACACCTTACCCGGTAAGAATCAAGGTTTTGATCTTCAACTAGTTTAAGATTTTCGACTCTCCTTTTTTTTTTCTATTGACAGCCGACCCTCCCTTTTCTCTTTTTGTTCAAATTTTCTTTTTAATCCTTTGCCCACAAGTGTTTATTCTGGCTATAAACCCTTAGTCTTGGATGGGTTTTTGAAATTTTGATGTTTCTCTCTTGATTTTGCAAGAATGGATACAAAAACTCTTTTTTTTTTCCTTATGGTTGTTGCAGATTTTTGGTGAGAAGAGGAGTATTTATGCTCTATAATTTCTCTTATCTGCATTTAGGCCTCATTTCCTTTAAGTGTATTATTTTTTCCCCCACATCTTTTTTCTAATTATAATTAAGTTATACTTCTTTTCATTTCTTAAAATTCTACCCCACAACTTTTAGTTTAGTTTATTTTCTTTAATTTAATCAAACCCTCAATATTTTCAGGTTAATTTATAATGTCTTAAAATATTTCGACCATAAATTTATATCAAAAAATTTTTGAATTCTTGTTTTTATTTAAACCTATGCATAAATTTCTTCACTTTTATTTCTCATTTATTTAGTTTGCAGTTTACACAACCTTTATTTTCCCAGGGTTTATGATTAGTACTTAAAAGTGCATTTTTATCAAGGTTTTATATCATCACTTCGCACTTGAAGTATTAATAACTCCTTAACTAGAGCATGTTTTATAATAATAGATTTGATAATATAAGATAGCTTAAATTTATGGTAAATGTTCATTTTAAATGCAGGTATATCTCACAATTCAAAGGATTGATTGATGTGATTAACTATTGAAAGTGAAAGGACAAAGAAACGGCTAAGATTAGAAAGGAGATACCGATTCAATTCAAATTGGAATACTGTTCAGTTATTGGGTCATATCTGGAGCTGTAGATCTTGGATTTTAGCTTAATTTATATGGATGGAAAGCTAAGAAATAGGCCTACAATGTTTATGAATAGTGTAAGACCCAAATCTACCGTTTTCAAATTCAAAGTTTGGCCACAAAAGAGAAGTCAGAATCTGTCCTGTAATCCAGCCCAAACACTGCTTAGAATTTTACCCATATCTGGAGTTCTAGAAGGACAAATGACGTGCAATTTGGTGGGTGGAAGGAAAAGATCATTTCCAACAACTTTCATGAAGAATAGTTTCTCAAATTCGGATGGTAACAATGACATTTCATCCAGACAAGAGCTTGAGGTCTATCCACCACGTCCACCAACAACACTACTCAGTATTTTAGCCATATCTCAAGATCTAGTGATCCAAATGCTCTGAAATTTTATGGGTGACAAGATAAGATGATTTCCAACAACTTTCATACGGAACACTTTGTCAAATTCTGAATGTATCAATGTCATTTCATCCAGCCAAAGTGCTTGAGTGCTGCTGTCCACCAAGTCCACTAAATCAATAGTTGGCCACTACATCAATAATCAATTGCCAAATGAATAGTTCTGAATTTTAGCCTATAAAAGGAGGCATTTGCCATTCATTTAAGAAGCTTGGTTCTAAAATCAAGATCATGTTCTTGCTCTCTCTTTATTGTTGTAATGCTTAAGTTTTATTTTCATTAATCTCTTGTTCATGCTTTTCATTTCCTTTACTATACTTAGTTAACTTATATC
>Ga0325404_1002338_pt1 | contig 20272 bp, 14 predicted proteins | sample PopdelMetagenome_18_FD_205664 | JGI IMG/M metagenome (GOLD analysis project Ga0325404, IMG submission 205664) | Populus deltoides microbial communities from Bellville, Georgia, United States - Xylem-Control-R1 | ecosystem: Host-associated > Plants > Phyllosphere > Stem > Wood/Secondary xylem... | reverse complement strand
TTATTATTATTATTATTATTATTATTATTATTATTATTACATCATCATCATCTTTATTATTTATCTTCTTCAACTCATCCTATAACAAATATATCAAGTCTATTATGGTCATTTCAGAAACATGTCCTCCATATCATAACCCATGACAAATCCCTCTTCAGCACCACCACCCTCTATAAGCTCTAATAGCTCCAGTATTATCTATGTCAACCCTAACAAAATCAGTTGTTGCAACTTTTAACATGCTCACCACCATCTTCATTTGAAGCTTACACAAATATTTTTTAGAAAGCTTAGGTTTAACCATTTCTAATTGACTAATGATTATTTGAATTTATAGATGGTAGTCATCCATTCCCTTTCGAAGCCATCATTACTGATAACATCATAGAAGTCAATCTAGTTTATACTATCTTAGTACAATAGGATCAACTACTCATGGACACTCTAAGTGCTTCTCTCTACTAAGGTATTGTCTTTAATTATTGGTTGTAACACATTTCATATCATTGAGACCACTTAAACATCGACTATAATCTCTCCCTTTGCAACATGCATTATATCGATGCATTGTGCCTTTATTGAGATGCATTAGAAACTTGATGAAATTTTCTTAGTCTAATTACAATGTAAAAATGCATATAATTTTGAACTCACAATTGTTGGTAAACCTCTTGATCCTTCATATTTCAATATTGACCTATTCAAAGAGCTTTGTGCAAATTTAAGGATTTTCTAACTACTTTTTCGACTCAGGTAAAACCAATATCCTTTATTGAACTCCACTCTTTATTATTAAACCATGAGTTTATCAATATAAATAATTTTCAATACCTTTCTATTTGGTAAGACAATGATGTCAAGACCTTCTATCTAGAGACTCAACAATGCAGATCTATTACAACCCAACAAAGCCGATGACAATATCCATTCTTTTATATCAGTGGCCACCCCTACTATAGTAATACTTTTTTTGGTGGTTGTATTAGGTTTAACAATAATGAAAAAGCTTATCAATAGTATGGCCTGTAATACTTATCATAGTTTTAGATCATTACAACCTTGGAATCTCTAACTCGCAACCGGATTCATTATGTCGGTTATATTGCAATTGGAAACAGTTAGCCACCTCCTTCCCTCTCTGGATGAACAATGTAGGAAGCAATAATCATCTATATGAAGATGAGAAAAGATTATGGTCAATTGGCTTAGTAAATTTAATAGTGTTGATAGATTCAACTAATAACCTTGGTAGTTTTGATTATCATAATTGGCACCCTAATATTAGAGCCACTTGTCATGTCACTTTAGATATTATTAGCCTCTAATATATAGAGTCATCTAGTGGTTTAAACCACCTTAAAGTGAGGGATAGCAAGGGTCATTTAACCTATGATATTGGTTATTTTAGTATTTATATACTCATTTGCACCTTAAATTAATCATTAATCTTGTTCTTAATATAAAAAAGTCTTTGCTTTTTATGCATTAATTTTCTATTGATAATAATGCCTTTTTTGAATTCTATTATTATTTTTATCTTGTTAAGGATTGCACATCCAAGACAATCATTATTTTCAAAACCATTAAAGACGATCTTTGCATCCTTCATGCTCCTTCTTCTACACCAGTCCATGTGTCTTTCCTATTGTTCACGTGTCACCTAAACTTTAACATCATTATCTTGATCATCCTCATTCATGTGTGCTACAACATTTAGTTTCTAATAAATAATTTCCTATGTTATCATCGTTTTTTAATTCTAATTGTACTACTTGCTCAATGGTTAAATTTAGTAGATCAAATTTATATATTCGTTGCACTTCCTCCATTTTCTCAGTTAAAGGGTAATGTTGTTTTATTGTTTTTTGAACTATTTTACTAAATTCATTTTTTTACCTTATGCGTGTTAAATTACAAGTTTATAACACTTTTATTTAATTAAAATTAAAATTCAATTTCATACTCTGATAAAAAAAACTTGCAAACTAATTAGGTTATTGAATTTCAAAAACTTCATACTATTTTTCAAAATTTTTGCATTCTCACTTTGTAAGTTTTCCTTACGCTTTTGAGCAAAATAAAATTTTTGAATCAGTATATTATTGAAATAAGGCTAACACTTCTTGCTTAAATATCATTTCCATTTGGTCATATGCCATTGAAACTACTGTATATTATATTAATCGCATGCTAACTCTCGTTCTATATTTTGAGTCTCCATTTGAAATGCTATTTTGATTTTATCCTACTTATACTTTTCTTCAAGGTTTTTGGATGCTTATGTTTTTCCTATCTTTGATAATACAATGATTATAAAACAGCTTTTTGCTCTTCTCCTTGTGTTTTCCTAGGTTATAATTCACTCCATATTAGTTATTAGTGTCTGGACATTCATTCACATCATATTTACATTATTCATCATTGTACTTTTTATGAGTCATCCTTTCATATTTTTAATTCATCTAGTCTAAATAATTATTCCCCATTTTCTTTATAGTCAAATTCTACTTCAACCAATTAGGTCACCATACCTTTTTCCAAACTATTTTCTAATCTTCCTTCTTATTTAGCTCATCTATTTTTATTCCATAATAAAAACCAATATGTTCTTAGTGTCCTTTTTATTGCTCTTCATCTCTCATATCCTCTTTTATTGTTCAAGAATTAACGTAACCACAACACTTAAGAAGGGTTGAATTAGGTATATCACAAATATTAATAAATAATACAAATTACTTCAAATAAACACAATAACAAATAATATAATTAAAGTATTTAAAGTAAAGAGAAAAATAGAAGAGAATTTGCAAACTTGTTTTAAACGTGATTCGACAAACCTGCATCCATACCTTAAGTACTAGACCATACTTAAGTATTGTATTCTTTTATTAGTCCAAGTACAAGTGTATTATAGCCATTTAATGAATCCATAACAAGATTTTTACATCATTTTAAGATATTTTCTCTTCAAGATTTTTTCACCACTTAAAGATATTCCATCTCATGATTTTTCTCACTTGGAGATATACCATTTTCAAGATTTTTTCTTCATAAAATTACCTCACCAATACCAAGAGTTTTTACCTAACTCTCAAAGGTTTATAAAAGTGATTTTGTTATTACAATTAACTCTCTGAATAGAATGGATAATGTGAAACAAGATTTGAAAAGAGTTTCAAGATTTATTTAAAGAATCAATGATTATAGTGTTGAGAACAAAAATGATTTCATGTAATAGACACACTCCATGCTATAATGTCTAAATTAAGACATTGTTGATGAAGAGATAATAATTACATTGAGAAACTAGTCACTGAAAAGTTAAGTCAAACCACTTATAACTTTTCTAATATTTGGAGGATCATGACATGTTACTAGACATTGTACTTGATTTTCAAATATAAATCAATCAATTATTGAATTAATAATATATTTATTTATTTAATTTATTTAATCCTAGTTTAGATTGTGATTTATATTTGGCTAACTTATTAAGGGATCTAATAAGTCACACACATAAGAACCATTAGTTATAAATTAAACTATGATGATTAATCAAATGTAATTTGATTATAAATAAGTTTTAGAAATTGAGAACTAGAATGTAATTTATACAGAGAATTACAATTTTAGACCTAGAAAAATCAAGTATAGACTTGATTGAATATAGTTTAAAAAAACTTATAAAATAATATATGTGATATTATTCAGTGAGAAAAATTGATATTTTATTATTTATAAGATTTTCAAGTTTCCCTATAAATAAAATGCTATATCTTTATATATATATATATATATATATATATAATACATAGTATAGTACAAAACACTAAAAAATATAAAACAAAAGAGTTAGCACTTAAAGGCATAACAATATTCTCTCCTAAAAGAGTTTAAGAGATTTTTCATTGGTGGTTCGTGTGGATTACACCATTAAAAGCAAGACATTTAGACGACTTATGGTTTATAATAACCCAACATTGAAGTAATTATTCAAAGCTAAAAGTAACATTTAATCTTCAGGTAATCTTTGTATAAATCATAAATAACTCTAGATCTGTCTAACAGGATCTTGGAACTCCTGAAAAAAATTTACATTTATCATTTTCACTGCACTGCGTGTATATATTTCGGGAAACCCATCACCTTGATGCTCTTATCTTCTTATTGTATGATGATGAAGATTTTTTAGGTTCTCTTTTTAGCTAGAATGTTGTAATGAAGTGAGAGATGAGTTTAAAGCTGAGATATCTAAAGTGAAGAATAAAGTCAAGCTCTAGATTGTGGTACCATGCATTTGTAGATTCGTAAAGCATTGTTGAAAGAACTTTGCACATAACATCATTGTCTTGTGTGACATTTTGTATATGCTCTTAAGGGTCTGTGAGTCCTTTATAATTGTCTAGGCTAGCCTTTACGACGACACAATCCTTAGAAAGTTAAGTGTGGAATATTTTATGATATAATGAGGATTCTCCGACTTTATAGGGGTTGTGTTCTTGCTTACAAATTCATGAAGTCATGAAGCTTGTCTCGCGTACAAGTATTTTTCTTTAGCGACTGGATTGTTTAGAGCATCTTATATAAAAACGATGTGTGTAGGTCTTTTTAAGTATAAAATTTCGAGCGTTACTCATTTACATATCATCTTGCCCTATCTTTTTAAGGAAAGTGTTTTAGGGAAATGGAGTCATCTGTATGCACTCAGTGGTGCATGTAAGGGGGCTAGTTGTTGCATAGATGGAAGAGTGTGCATATATAATTACATCATTGCGATGACATTGTTAAGTATTTGTATTTGGTTAAATAGTTGTTAGAGTACTAGAGGAATTAAGGTTTCTGTGGTAGAGAGATCAATTATTCTTCTTTGTCCAAGAGTTTTATTGACCATATAAATATTTTAGGTGAGGAGTAAAAAGGAATGAACTAACTTTTTTATTTAGTTTCTCACAGACAGCGTCGACAATAAATTCAGGAAAACAATTCATATAAAAATCAAGCTTTCCATGGTTTGTGAAACTGGGCCATAATGTGCGAGTTGGACTTCATGTTTAGCTTGTGTTTGGGCTTGAGTAATCTTGAGAAAATAAGTCTTTAGTGAAACAAGGGACTTTTCAATGCTTAAGTTGATAATAGTAAGGGATAAATAATATAAGAGAAATTATGAGTTTGATAATGTATGATAAGGTCTTATGATGTAGAACAAGTCTTAAATGTAAGATGAGGTTTTGTAATATAAGAGAAAACTAATAGTAAGTTTTGTAGCCTATGAAGTTTGTCTTCTATTTACCTAGTGATTCAAGGTATTTAAAAATCTTAGTTATGTTGGCTTACCTCAAACTTAGAGAGTGTTGTTGCAATTAATTGGTGGAAATCTTGGTGTCCACCATCAGTTGTAATGTTTAACATTTTCACTAGTGAGAAGGTTGATGAACATTAGTGATATGTTGGTTAAAAATAGCCATTAATCAAGAAAGAGGCACTTATCTTGTATAAAAAATGATGTGCTGCCATTGTTGGCTATAAAAGATAAAAGGTGGTGCCTTGCATAAAAGTATGTAATTGATAATAAATAAACTAACAACGTAAAAAAAATATGAAGCTCGTCGAAAGCAAAAAAGAAAAAAAAATCTAATAAATCAAATGTTGAAAAAAGAAATTGAAAAAAAAAGAGATTAAAATCAACTGATGTTACACCTTTAAAATCCGTGACCCTGGTCATAAGCTTAGAACTAACCCTATAGAAGGCAAACTCTAAAAAATAATGCAGAAAAAATTATAAATCAACAAATTATAAAGGGATGAAATTGCAAAAAAAATAATCTAAAACAAGTGAAATAGCAATAAAAAGAATGTGGACTAAATCTGATGTAAAAATAATTTGAAATCAAATGCTGAGAAATAAAATTAAAAATAAAATTCAATTAGAAAAATAAAAAAATAACAATCAAAAGAATGAAAATCAAATTTAATGTAAAGATTAAAAGAAACCAAATGATGAAGGGCGAAATTGAAGAAAAAAATCAATAAAAAAATTAAAGAAGAAAACAAATAGAAATCAAAAGAATTAAGATCAAATAAGATAAAATAAATAAATAAAAGGATACCTTTATATCTTGGCAAGGACAAGAGAAAGAAAACAGAGAGGAGAAGAAAAAATTCCAGTGGACCCTAACCACCACACATCTGTGTACACACGTGGAACCAATAGAAAGTTCACTGTGAGATGCTTCAAACACCGCCCTAGAGGGCTAGGTTGGGGTTTGGGTGACACTACATTGGATAAACATGCTACTCGAAGAGCATGAGAAGCGCCAACAATTTTTTTATTTTATAATATCCATGATTGTTAAAAGACCAAATCGTCTCCAAGGCAACAAACACCAACATTTTAAAAAATATACATGATTGTTAAACGACCAAATTACCCTTAGCCAATTTGTAATCACTAAAAAACCAGTTTGAAATACAAAGAAGACCCTAGATTTAAGCTTGATTTTTTTTCTTTTAAGGGTAATATAGGCTTTACACTATGCTTAAAAAAATATAAAAAGACCAAATAGCCCTTTATCAACCTCGTAACAATTTCGCTTGTAAGGTGATACGAACAAAGTTAGGTCCACATTTTGCCTTAAAACACCTACTGGTCAATTTTGTAAGATCAGACATACCTCTCAAACCGTGTATCAGATCGAGCTCAAATATAGAAGGAAATACCAGACACATGAAATCATATTTTGGGAAAGTTTCAGATCAATTAAAGCACAAGAATATTATTAAGTTAGTCAAAGTTATTGTTAATGTTTTGACAAATTCGTCGACAAAATATTCATTCTTTGCTATTTTCAGCCCAATTAGCCTACACCTGTAATAGGTTAATTTTGAACAGGGATGATCAAATGAGGCTTATTGAAGTCATAAAATTATGCATAGGCTTGGGCTATAAGGGTTCTTAAAGTGGCTTGGATTCATTGGAGAATTGAAGTTCATAGTTTGCAAGGATTCCAAGTCCCATATGGACTAGATATGGCCTGCATCTAAGAAGATCTTTATCTTGGGTTTTTTATTTTTTTTATTTTTAGGTATTCCTAGCATATTATATTAAGGAGATTAAGAGGAGGCAATATAAGGAAGGAAATTCTAATAATCAAAACAAAGTTTTCTAGTTGAATTTCTACATTAAAAGTTCCAGCCAAAACAAAGTTTTCTAGTTGGAGATTTCGACTACATGGAGGAATTCTAGCATGAAAATTTTATTTTTATTATCCTATTTTATTTATTTGATGTTGAACAATTATTTTTAACTTGGGTTTGTTTTTGCCCATTAGATATTGTTTAGGAGTTTATTTAATTATTGAACTTATGCTAGTTGATTTCTGGTTTGGAGTCATTGGCTTGCAACCTAAAAGGGGCCCTTTAGGGTTATTTAAAGGAGACTATATAATATTTTTAGAACTATAATTTTTAGCAACTTGATAATAAACATGAGTTTCTTCATTTTGATTGTTTGTGCTAAAACATCATCTACCTATTTATCAAAGATTAACTAGTTTCGTGGCTTAATTCGCATACTTAGGTACAAGGTTATCTCTAAGTCCAAATTTATTTCAATATAGGGTTATCTCCGGGCACTACTAAAAAATAGAGCAGTTACAAACTAACTAATTCATTACAAATAAAACTAAAATCCGTTGCTAAAAATTAGCAACAGAAAATATAAAATGCAGATCTATCATTGTTGATTTTTCAGCAACGGATAATCTGTTGCTCACAAATCAGCAACGGATAATTCGTTGCATATATTTGCAATGGATTTTCTGTTGCTAATAAATCACTAACAAAACAATCTGTTGCTGGTTTTGTGAATCAACAATGGATTTTTCGTTGCTGATTAATGAATTATTTACAATCAGCAATGAAAAATCCGTTGTTGATTATATGATTTTTATTAAATTCATTTATAGTTTTAATCCAAATGACTTTTAATTTTTATAATTAATTATTTATGGATATTTTGAAGTTTTAGAATGTATATAAACAACATAAATTAATATTTAAAATTACCGATAAATGGAATAAAAATAAAATTCTTAATATAATTCAAAATTTAGTTAAACTTGCAGTAATGCAAATAAGTCAAAATACAATAAAAAGATACAATCATGATGCTTGTTGTGGAGACGAACCATGATACTGTGGATCGATATAAGAAGAATCACGATATGGTGTTCGAGGTGTAGGTTGATATATTGGTAGAGATGTGGGACCCATAGGTGTCATTATTTAGGGAGCCATATATGGCGGCATTGATGGAGCCATAGGTGCTGGCATACCTTGACCAATATTTGATGTCCCACTATGGTATCCAAGATTGTTCATAAGATATTCTTTCATGGAATCCATATGTTGTTTCATTTAAAAAATAAAATCATCTATTTTTTATCTCTTCTTCTTCTTCTTTTTCTCCTTTTGCAATGCCCGATAAGATGAACCAGGATATGATGACTCCACCAAGTAGGAATGTGATGAAGAACTTGTATTAACTATAGATTTTGGCATACGAGGTGCACCATATACCCTACCCTTTATAAATCATCCTGAAACCACACACCAAGCTGCTCCATCAACTGAAGGATGATTTCCCGAATAGTTCCATACTTTGAAATCATATCCTTCTTATAATTTTCCTCATGAAACCACTCATATCTTGTTGTAAATGTAAATTTGGTTTCTTACAATACAACTGAATATCCAACTTAGCCTTTAAATTATCCTTGCTTCTATTAAGACAATCCATTACCGTATAAAAAATATTGTCAAAGAAATTTTTCTCAATGTGCATGACATCAAGATTACAATGAATCAAATTTGTATGCCATTATAGAAGCTAAAAAAAAAATGCTTTACTTCACCCAATTGTGTTTAACACCAAACCCATGAATTTTATCATTATGTGAGGAACTTCCATTATGTCCCTCAGTAAACTTGGACACTTCGTTTAACATTTCCAAACCAAAAGGACAAGGTAAAGGAGGGAGCCTTTCAATTACTCATTTCAAAAACTTATCTGATTGACATCTATATGGGTGATTCATAGGTAGGATTCGTCGATGACAATAAAAAGATAGAGTTTTCCCTCTATTTTTTAATCTAAAGGCCTTGTGATGCTCCATACAATAAGGACAAGATAAATTATCATGAGTACTCCAACCCGATAACATGCCATATGCTGGAAAATCACTAATGGTCCACATCAAAGCTGCCCTTGATTGAAAAATTTTTCTTTCTATATACATCATAGGTTTCAACACCAACAAATAACAAATTATTTAACTCATCAATTAAAGGTCTTAGGAAAACATCAAGTTTTTTCCCCGGAATCTTTGGCCCAGGAATCATCATTATAAAAAACTTGAATGGTCTAGTCATGCACTTCTACGGAGGCAAATTATAAACAGTCATAATTACTGGCAAACAAGAGTATGCATTTGAAGACATGCTAAATGGACAAAACTTACAAGTGCATAACCCTAACCAAATATTTCTCGGATCTGACTTATGAAAATGATGTCATATCATATCTTTGGCATGATGTGGAGACATGAATAGTCTCTGAAGCCTAGGTGTCAAGGAAAAGTATCAGAGTTGCTTCTCCGTCTTATTGGAACCTTTACTGGTCGAATTTCTAGGTTTATATCGTGAACTTCCACAAAAGTCAATTTATTTTCATTGCATCTGCCCCATAATATAGCATACAATAATTAGGACACATCATATTTTTCATAACCAAGTCCAAGTGGTCGCATAAATTTCTTAGCATCATAAAAATTTGATACCAAATTTTCATCATTAGGCATATAACTTTTTGTAAAATCAGTAAATTTATTGAAGGTAGTCTGTTGTGATGTCGCGGTTGTACAAATTAATTACCCTAGCTTAAAACACAACACACAAGATAGTATAGAGCAAGCAAGGGGTCAATCTCACAAGGAAGATTTAAGTCAGATTTTATGCTAGATGATATGCAATTTGAGGGGGTTTGGACGTTATCTAGGCTAAAGCAAAAGAAAACAGAAAACTATCAAGTGAAATTAAATAAAATCAGAAAATTATTAAGAGAACAAACCTTGGTCATAAGTAAACGTCTACCTATAGAAATCAGAACAGATCATGGAAACGAGACATCAATTTATATTCTGAATATTTATCTCTTCTTAACATTGGTTACTTAATGGACCCGCTGTATAATTAACCCTAACTATCAAACAACCACAGTGTCCGCACTAGTAATTTAATTCAATGACAGCCTTAAGAACTAGATAAGTTGATTAATCAAGAAAACATAATTATCCGTAGTTTATATTTAATTTGATTGAATGTTCTCCCTAAGATTAATAACATAGATCCGCCACAATTATTAAAATCAGTTGCTTCACAAGTTCATATACCACAACTCTGATTTTGATATCAAACTTAGCAATAGATTGTCTACAATAATAAGTTAGAGTTTGCTCTAGCAATTAAAATAAACAATCATAGGAAAAATAAGTATAGGAGAATATTCATATTCATCATATAAACTGAAAAGAAAAGGTAAATAAATCTCATAGTTTTAGAAATCCAAAGGTTTTCGTGTCTTTGCAACAAAAAAAAAAGTTTAGTCTTGCATGTTTGTTGAACAACTAATCAAAAAGGAGGAATGCATGATTTCAGGTTTCTTAGAGGAGGGGGGCATTTTTTGCTTCTTGGCTGGCTACCCACCCTTTGCTTCTCTCATTCTTTTTATATCCTAGAAAACCCTAGTCTCTTTTTACAAAATAGTCCTCCCTTAAATGTATAGTTTACATTTAAGTATTCAATAACTATTTTCCTAAAAAAAAAGAAATAACCTTGCATGAAATCTTCAAGATTTGACTTAGAGGAGCTAAATTGCTGAAATAAAAACTTAGATGTCAGTTTAGATGCTTTGGAATGTAATTTGAACTCGTTTCTTCACGAAACCTGTTTGCTAGAAAAATTCAGTTGTCATCTTTGAAAAATCATATATTCCTCATATTACATATTTTTTTTTCTTAAATTTGGAGAGTCGATAGATCTTTGAGTCAGGAATCCAAAAACATTGAGTTTGCATTAATTGGACTTTTATAGCTCCAGATATTTAAGTTGGAATGTCCGAAGGTCAACATTGGCAAATTGCGAGATTTGACTTTGAAAGCTGTGATTTCCATGCTCTTCCTTATTTTATTTTCTTTCCTTGGATGTAAAAAAAGGTATGGATATTAGCTTTTAAATTCCATTGAAATCACTTTATTTCAACCTCTAGAGCTCACGCTCTGCACAAAACATCTACTGAAGGTCAAATATGCCAATTACCTCCAATTTACTCATTTTTGCATCTTTCATCCAAAAATGCCTTCAAAACATAAAATAAAGAATATCAATGCATTTTATATATAAAACATAGGCAAAACACTAGTTAAATATGGTTAAAACTATCGAATAATATGGTTGCATCATAGTCTGAGTCAAATTTAAAGTTGACTTCATATTAAGTAATTGTACATAAGCAGATAATTTGGATTGCTTGGTACATCTATCCCACAAAGGCTCCACCGTAGCTTTCAAAAGTTTATAAAAATTAGTTGCCTCTGGATTTGGAAGTTCCTCTACTGCCATATGACTAGAAACATTATCATTAGATAATGTATCACCAACCCGCATTGCATCCATAACTAGATTCCTATATGGATTTTCTAGACAAACACCATTCACAACATGACTAATCCCAACCGATGAAGGTCCAACCAATATTGGTTCTGTGACATAAGGCGCCCCATATACAGTTCAATTTTCATATCAAAGCAAAAAAACTTTTTATCAATTGATACTTACAAACATCACATTCCTTTAAAATTTTTTGATTTTTGCACCTCATATAAGGACATCTAATTTTTTCTCGGGATACATTTTTAGCAATTGAAAATGCAAAATTGATAAATCTTCTAACACCCGCAATGTATTTAGGACGAAGACGACCATCTATAAGACGAAGATACATCCACGATTGATCATCCATATTAATCTAATTAACATGATAACACTAATAAGCATTTTAGAAACAAACATTTTAGAATATTATTTAATTTAATATTTTTTTTAATCTAAAAGTAAAACGTTATGTAATAAATTATCAAAAAAACATCGTTAATTACTATTTCATATTTTTTAAAAATTTATTACACACTTAAATTAACCCCAACTATGTATCATATATTAATAATCTTTTTTTCATCAACAATACACAATACTCCTAAATAGGTAGAACCTGTATCAACTTGCTTGTTGATCAAAACTAAATTCCTTTTAAGACAATTTTAAGAACATGCCCTTAAAATCAGCTCGGTATACTTACAAAAATTTAATAAATTGTTTTAAATATTGGCTTCAAAATCTGACTCAGAAAGTCATAAAAATAAGTGTTCTTCCTTAACTACTAGTACTTAAACAATCCTTTAAAATAAAATATGCACCACATAAATCTCTAGTCAAAGTTCATAATGTAAAATAATTTAAACAAACTTATAATGATAACAATATGTTGGATACCATATCCTTAAGATATACAATCACCTCCACATCAATTAATATTTAACAATAATTAACTATTTTATAGACATAAATTTGTAGTTAATTGATATATTATAAGTTTATGCACCTACAATGTCATGGTCATTTCCAGGAACACTTATATTTGCTTTCCAAGTTTCATTTTGGTCCCATAATTTCCATCCAAAAAGAAACTTAATATCAAATTTAATGAAAGAAAATCATTCAATTAATATTTTTATACAAACTCGTATTGAATGAGGAAAGAAAAAAGATAGTCCAAAGCACAAAAAAGATATTATCATACAATTTGTGAAAAGTAACCCTACAAATTAAATTGGAGGTTTTGATAAATTTTCAAATATTAAACATGCATAATTAGGTAATTAGGTTATAGATCATGGTAAAAACATTTCATAAACCCTCAATTTTATCGAATGAACAACCTGAAACCATTATTCAAAGTATCGATCAAAGAAAATTTGTTACCTGCGAGCGAGATGGAATAACAATAAATCAAAGTGAGCGAGACGGAATCTACACGAGAGAAGAACACATGAGATTGGGAAAGTTAGGTAAAAACCTTTTAGTGTAAACTAAATTGCAATAAAGAAAATAATAATCCTAAAATTACCTGAATTATTGAAAAGAAGAGTGTAAAACCCAACCCATATATAAAGATAGGGGGTAAATCAAGAATGTTCTATGATGATAATGATGGGTCTAGTGAGATGTTGCTATGAGTCTGTGTTTTTTGTGGTTTATAAAGGAAGATTGAATTTGTTCAAATGAAGGAGAAAAAGATGAAGATAAAAGTTAGGGACGTTAGAGATGAATGAGAAGAAGATGTAGAGAAAAGTTAGGGATGAAGAGAAATGTTAGGGATTAAGGAAAGTCATATCGATGTAGAGAGAGTGCAAGTTAACTATTTTTCTAGAGTTATGGATGTTAGGGACGAAGGAGATGAAGAAATTACAAGTTAATTTTCTAGTTGATTATTTTTTTCTTTGTTGTGTTTACGTTTCTAGGGGGAAGGCAAGTTTAGAAATTTTTCTTTTAGACTAATCGACGGTTGAGATCTTATAATGTTAAAGTTAATCAACAGTCTATATAATTTTAGTTTTAGGTTAAGATTTAAATAATTTTTTTCAATTACTAGTATATAATCGGTTGCAAATTTTATGTTGCCTTCAACAACGAAATTTTCATTGCTAAGTTTGTTGCTGATATTAAAAAAATTATATATATATATATATATATATATAATTTTTTAATAGTGAGATCAAAGTTCTATCAAATCTAGTTTTCAACTTTTTAGATTGTATTTCAACTTTGTTGGGAGTTGCTTGACTACGTGATCAAGAAATTTGCATCATAAAGATAATATAGTTTTTATATTATGCATATAAAAAAGAAAAATACCTAGTTATCATTTACCAATCTTTTTAAAAATTTATTTTTAAAAATAATTTAGCCTTTACACCGTGGTTAGATTTAATTATCCCCTGTCAATCCCATTATCCCATTATGACTAAAGACTACCATGGACAAGACTAAATTATCGCAACACTGAGCTTATTGTTTTATTTGTTGGAGCAAAATAATAATTATATTATTCCCGTCCAACCAAGCGCATTGTGTCAGGTATTCAGACTTCTTTTTGTATTGTACCATCAGGTACCACTCACCAGATTGTTTTTATTAGCCTGAAATCATTGTAATGAATCCTACTAAGCTTTACCAATCATATGATATATATGGCTGGCAGGACATCCTTTTGATTCATCTTATTAATATTTGTCGGTCTTATTCTAATCCTGCATGGCAGATGAACAAAGGTTCATGCATGATAAATCAAATTCTGTCATTGTCATTGCAGATGTGGCATGAAGTATAAACCTACCAAAGACCGTCGACGACACAAAGTAGAAGCTTCATTGAAGCCTAAGTAATGCTAAGGTTAAAGTAGCACCCTGTTTTATTCCGGCCAGTTGATCAACTATCAGTTCCATGGTTCCCATAGAAGATGAACTCATGGAGCTAAGCCGAGAACCAGAATGGAGAAAGCAGCCCTTTAATTTCGATAAACTTAGAGCGTAACTGCCTTTTTCCATGTCGGGTAGTGCTGTCAGATAAGCATAACGTCGCTGCCGAGCATTATAAATATTGCTATTGTCAGTGTGGATTATTAAAAAAAAATTTATAGTTTATCAAATTGTTCAATTTAATCTCAGACCTTATCCATCAAAAACTTTGCTGATGCTGAAACTGAGCAGCAAGAAGATTTCTGTGCCATGTACGGATTTTGTCCTCAGAAAGCAATAAAGCTAGATGAGACGGGGAAAAGGAACAATAGGGACGAAGATCATTCTGTAGAACCATGGCTTCAGTAACAGATGTCATGTTTTTATACATGCAAGTTAGTCTAGCCAAGTTGCAATATGGGACTAATCACTAATGTAATAAAAGAGCTTACATGTCTGGGAGATCTGTTTCTGTCTCTTCACAAGAATATCTGTGAATGATGCTTAAAAATATAGGAAGAAAAACTTGCATAATCCAATGAGTGCATGTATCCAATCACCAAGTCAAGCAATATAGACATATCTGCTTTCTCTAATATATATAGATAGAGCATGCCGGCCAATAGAAAATCTAATATTTATTTTCATGCTTTGAAAATATGCTTGCTTCATCCTATTTAATGATCCATGATTAGTGCTTTTCCTAATCTTTGACAGTGAGGAATTAAAATACCAATTGCTCCTTAAACCTTACAGTGTTTGAAGGCACAAATCCAGGTGAAGCAAAATGGGACTTGGTTCTATGACAAGTCAAATCAAACAACTATCCAAACATATTCTGGAAAGAATTTTAGTAGCAGTAAACAACAATCTGTGTTTTGGCTGTTTTTACTTTTCCTGCTTGTAATATTGTGCTTGTGGCTGAAGTAACATTTCTGTGAACAGCTTCTGTTTTTATTTTTGTATGATGTGGAAACAAGAGACTGACAAGGATGAGGTATCCATTAGCCTACTATTGAACAAAGTTAAGCCTTGGAGACATCTTTTTCAATTACTCATATTATCCAATCTGGTGCTGAAGTTTTTAGCCATATATGCGTGTGAAGTGTGACAGTCTAGTCAGGTCTAACACTTAAGTTAAGGGGCTATGAGCAGGCATCGCTATTTTGCAGTTAAAAAGCTCACTCTTGAAAGGCATTCCTCCTTTTTCCACTGGGCATGAAAGCTACTTACACCTGTAGGATGCTTCGCCAAATCTCCCAGGCCGAGGTCTTTGTCCCACGCTGAGAACAAAAAATTAGATTTCTCAGTTGGATTTTTCATAATAGCTTCCAAACATATCCAATCCTTTTTCCTGTCTAACGTTCTAATTGGTAAGAATCCATGCAATCACCATTGACTCGACTTCAAACAAATTTCAGGCATGAATCATGAGTCTTCAGGTGCTTTATCCAAACCAATAACAATTTTCAAGCCATGTCAGAACTCACTTGTTAACTTGTTATGCTCTCGCAGCATTACTTTTTCGTGATAGAAAAATATGATATATTGAGGACTACTATGATCCTTATTTTTGGATTTTCGTGTTGAATCAACATGGTAATAACAATTCATTTCATGCTTTTGGGATTTGGGCTAGTGAGGAAAACTTTCTGTGTCTTTTTCTTGATGTAGCTAAGTTGATTTAGAACAGAACCAAGCTGAGATCAAGAATTAAGGCCAGCATACGAGGCCCGCTTTTAGTTCTCAGTAAAAGTTGAGGTTCTAAATGGTGACTTCCTTTGTTTGATATGCTATGCAGAATACACAGAAGAGAGTAAAACAATCCAAGAGAATAGGACAGAAAATCCATACACAATCCTCTATCGTTATGGAGTGCTGAGAGCTCTAGTATTGTTTAATCTGATTACTTTTTTGAAAGTTCAATATAGGATTTGACTGCATTTTTATTACAAGAAAATGGTCTGTTTTCTTAAAAAAATCATTCTGAAAAGTGACTTTTGTACATTGGCAGTGCTCTACGGCTTCAAGCACCTGTGTTGAAGGTGCTTGAGGCGTAAGCATTATGAACTGTCTTGATGTTTCCAGTAGATGAAAGTGTGATACTTGTTGCCTTTGGAATGAAGGGTAGAATGCTGCTATTGAGAGAATGAAACGGCAGGGTGTTTTTTGAAAGAAAGGACAAATCAAGCAATGGACACTAGTGTTTGGTTTCTTTTAACATTTGCTTCTTATTTGATCTCCTTTTCAGTTAAAAAATCTCCCTGCAACTCACCCCTTGATTCTGCTATCTAAGCAAACCTGAAAGTAGATTCTAAGCACAAAAATGACAGATAAATCAGAACAGATGCTTCTGGGGCTGAGCAGAGTCAAGATGCCATGCTTTCACGTAATCCTAAACCAACAACTTCGGCGCAAAAGGCATAATAAAGATTGCTTGCATAGATTCCATAATTTTATACCTGTTGCGTTGTGTCACGGAGTAGAAATGATCCAGCTTATCATTGTTGAAACATGAAAAGTTTCCAGATTATGAGTGAGCGCATTGTAGAGACTAAACAGCTGTGATTTTAAGCCCAGCGGAGCAGCCCCAGTTGTAAGAAAGGAAGGTATCTTTAATGGACTTCATCTTATCCATTGTTACTAGAATACCAACTTACTGTTTCTTCCAGTTCCAGTAACCAGCATTGCCTTTTTCTAAATCATTTTATGAGCTAACCAGCTCCGTTTCTGTTCTGTCAAACCTTGTAGTGTTTGTGTAAATTTATGTTTCTTCTATCGTTTCTCTTTTTCTGTCAAAGAAAGGTTAAGCTATTTAGACTGTATGCCAAGGAACTATCCCACAATTATTTTATATTACTCTCTAACATCTTCAAAGAAGGATAAAAAGTAGTTCCAAGTTGAAAAACAGTAAAATTGATAACTCGAGCTACATCATAAGAATTACACGCATTCTATTACAACATAGTAGGAGTTCCCTACAACATGGCCATGGCGTTTCCATGAACATATCAAGTTAAATAGCTATCAAAGCATCACATATCTGAGAGCTACAAACACGGTCTAGTCTAGACTTGCAGGAGACTTCTTATAGCAGGTTATGAAAACTGTCTACCTCTCACACACAAAATCTTCATTGTTTTATCAGTGGTGTTGAGCATCAGGTCCTCCTGGACTCACTCGTTTACTTGAGAATCGACGGCCGATCATGCCTTCGTTCCCCTGCTTGACATTGTAAGTCTCAGTCTCGCCAAGGGCTCGAATTGTCCTGATCAGGTTCCTTCTCACAGCTGAAGGATCAAGGGGGCGAGTTTCAGATTGCGCAAATGACAGCAATATTAGCATCACGCACAAGTAAAATCTAACGCAAGCCATATTTCTTAATCTCTCAGGAACTCTGTTCTGCAGAGAAACAAATGGGGAGGGTGTAATATATAGAGATCAACAGATATCCTTTTTTCTTATAATAACAAAAGTGGGTGGAATGAGTTCATCTTACTGTGTTTTTAGTGGTTATATGGTTATTACACGTTAGGACTGTAATCCCTTTAGTTTTCTGATTCCTCAGAAAAAGTACAGACCACTTCAGATCAGAATATGTGGTTGTACTCGTCAGAATCTTTTGTCCACGACAGAAACCTAGTATAAGCAAATCCTTGAATTCTTTATTGCTTCCAGGCTAGTAAAAACAGTCTCTTTAATGTTGCACTCAGAAATTTTTTAGTAATAATGTTCTGTTGAATCCACTCTATCCAGCATTAAGAATGAACCCACTCATGGGGGTGGCAACCGCCACCCCTACCTTATGAATGCTTAGAGGTGTTTTAGAATGTGGTTGTCGTTGTTTTTCAAAGTGCAAATGCATCATGATAATATTTTTTTTATTTTTAAAAAATTATTTTTACATTAACATATCAAAATAATCTAAAAACATAAAAAAAAATAATCTGAAAACATAAAAAAAAAAATTAAATTTGCACAGAACACTATTTGGAATGCAATTTCAAACGGCATCTTAATCTCTTTTATGTCCTCAGTACTGCTTCATATTTAGTAACTATGATGGAATCAATTTTCACCAAATGCTTGAGACATTTCCTTTGTAACATACGGCAAATTAACTAGTATCCTACACACTAGCCTTAGTTTAAGGTATATGAATCTCTGCAGCTATCAACTTGGTTAATTATGGGTGCATTCTCTGCAAAGATTGCTAATAATTTGGATCATTCTCAGGCCAAGCTTAGCTATGAGTCCAAGGTCAAGTATGAATAACAAATACTGTTCTGAGTTAGCTGACATGATCATGCATCTTCTTATACATGGACTAGGGGCCAAAATCAGAAAAAGAAAAGGCTCAATCATTGTCTTCAGATGAATTGATATGATTTCAACAGGAAAAAGAAAGAGCTCAATAGATGTCTTCCAATCTGTTCATAACTAGGGTATGATTTCAAGTAAGAAGAAATTGCCTTCATCCATATTTGTTACTATCCATCCAGTTGTTCGGCTGACAAGGAGAGAGTAAAGAGGGAAGTCAATCCATCTAAATTAAAAGTATTGAAAATTACAAAGAAAAATATAATGGTAGGAGTGTTAGAAATCACAAGTGAGAAAATCCCTCCTTGGGTCGCCATTCCTCTTGCTAGTCGGATACACTCAATCTCTCTTCTCCAATCCCTCCTTACAAACAGAGTGTAAAATTTGAATCTCTCTTGTTGGCATCCAATTCTAAGATTTTGGCAGCGTGAAACAGGCAAGAGACTTGTTCCACAGACAACTAGAACAAAAGGGGGAAGAGAAAACAAAAAGCTTCCAAGTGAGTTTGGGTTTGCTTAGAAATTGACAGAGACATGAGAAATTGCGTTTGTATCATTCTTTTGGTAATAACAGAATTTAAAACCCTGCAAGAAGTAGACAGTAGATTGAGGTGAACCCTGTTTGGGATTGAAATCAAATCCCTATTCTTATTGTAATCTCAATACAAAGCAAATCAAACAGTGAGGTTAGATCAATCCAGTGCAAGAAATTGCAGAGCTTCTATTGATTGACACTAAATTTGTAATAAATAATAATAACAACAAAGAAGATGAAACCAAGATTCAATGGACAATCAGTTAGCAGAATGACTGTCTAAACAATGGAAGTCATAAGAGAAAAATAACTTGGTTCATTGAACTATCTGAAATTTTTGCTGGAAAGCAGCAACTGGGTGGTCTTCTTGAACCATCCTCAGCTCTCCTCTTTCCACTTCTCACTTTGCAAGCTGAAGGAAGCGAGTGAAAAATATAGATCCTGTTATCAAGAGCTGAAGTTGAATAGATTTCTGGATTAAAGAGGGCGGTAATGTCCTCAAGTGGCCTCCTGACTCTTCTTTTATTGCTGGTGGGGAGTGGAGATTTGAATTTGGTGATTAGTGTAGCTTGCTTTGGAAAGAAAGGAGGGATGTTCTCCTTGTTGTCATCTTGACTAAGAAAGAGAACAGCCATTGGCAAGGGATACCGTGAGAGAGGTGGTGGTGAAATGGGAGAGGCATGACTGGGCATACATAATGGTGGTATTTTGGAGGGGGGGAATTTCAAAACAAAATTTTGAAGTGGTTTTGTTTTCGGAGAAATAGTAAATTTGATTTTGGCTTT
>Ga0325404_1002337_pt1 | contig 20280 bp, 14 predicted proteins | sample PopdelMetagenome_18_FD_205664 | JGI IMG/M metagenome (GOLD analysis project Ga0325404, IMG submission 205664) | Populus deltoides microbial communities from Bellville, Georgia, United States - Xylem-Control-R1 | ecosystem: Host-associated > Plants > Phyllosphere > Stem > Wood/Secondary xylem... | reverse complement strand
TAGCTATTATATTATTACGTTACGGTTATTTTTTAAAATATTTATAAAAAAACATATTGAGATAACATTTTTTATTTTTTAAAATTGATTTTTTATGTCATCACATCAAAATAATACAAAAACATCAAAACATATTAATTTGAATTAAGGAAAAAAATAAAATAAAAATTTCAAATTTTTTAAAACATTTTTGAAACGCAAAAACAAACATGATTTAATAAGAAAATTTAACCCAACCTCAAATTAAAAAAAAAATATCATCACCCAAATTTTGTACAATATAAAAAAAAATCCCATCAATTTATTTTTTTATAGCATGAAAAAAATTAAATAAGAGAAAAAAATTGAAAAGGGAAAAAACATAAAATTGAAAATATCATAGAAGGAAAAAATTAAAGGAAATTGCCAATGTGCGCTGCTCTACTATGTGCTATTCATGGTGCTATTGTAGAATTTTTTTTTTTTTTTAAGATGGTGTTGGTGCAAATACATTCTATGCTTTTAACCCAACTCAAGCATTTTTACATTTGAGAAAAAAAAAATTGTAATTGACCCGCTGCGGAATGCGGGTCACTATACTAGTTATTATATTATTACGTAACGGTTATTTTTAAAATATATTTTTAAAAAATATATTGAGATAATATTTTTTTAATGTTTAAAATTGATTTTTTATATCATTACATCAAAATAATACAAAAACATAAACAACATTAATTTGAATTAAAAAAAATAAATAAAAATTCAAATTTTTTTAAAATATTTTTGAAACTAAAAAACAAACATGCTTTAATAAAAAAATTTAACTCAACCTTAAATAAAAAAAAAATCATCACCCAACTTTTGTACAATATAAAAAAAATCTCATTAATTTATTTCCTCTTATAAAAAAATTAAATAAGACAAAAGAAACAAAATTTAAAGTATTGGGTCCTACTGGCTGTAGGACTCACAACTATTGGGTCCAGCTGCGACAAGATCCAATATTTTGGAGTCCTGGTAGCAACAAGACCTAATCCTATTGAGTTTTGCTGAAGCATCCAGACTCAATATCCATATGACCCATGACCCAACAATATTAGGTCCTGTTGGACAAGAAGACCCAATATCATTGTAGCAGGATGCATTTTGTTTTATTTTTTTTTACTTCTTTAAAATCAAAAGGGAATTAAAGTCTTCTGAATTTCTCGCTCGATCAAAAGAATATAAAACATATTAAACCTTAGTTTCTTCACTGACTTTCTGAGGTATAACTTTTGCCATGACATTAGTGGCTTAGCTCTTCGCGTTTCCCAAAAGCTTTTTTTTTATAGAGAGAGTGTTCAGCAGAACCCAACATTATTACAGTTAAACTCAGCAGAAATTTATTACTAAACATAGAAAAAGACAACATTCCTCATAAACATTACAGTGCTGTCCATAATGCACACATTTTATGTCTGCAGTATAATATATAGTACAATGAATTTATATTCATAATAAATACACAGTATTTTTTCCAAGCCTTTTAAAATACAGTATAATAGCAGAATTTAGTCTAACAATAATCTTGATACAAGTATTTATCCTACACTAAATTTGGTACACAAAAAGAGACAGTGGAATTAATTATACATCATTGAATGGAGAAAACTTGAAAGTTAGTTTGCCCCTCGTCTAATAATAACAGCATGTTTTTACGTATCCTTTTGGCAGCACAGACATTGCATTGCATAACACTGTTGAGGTAGTATGTCTTTTTGCTATAAAAAGCATTTGGGAAATGGTCAAAAGTAAAAGACTTCTTACTACAAGAATTTGGTGAAATTAGTACACCTAATTATCATAATAACCAGAAAAATCCTGTAGGCTGTAAGTTTGAGGTGTCTTGTTGCTTCCTATTTTGAGGCCAACTTTGTACCAGATTTTTGCCTTCGTAATCTTCCCCTCCTTCCACACCAGTTCCACCATTTCATATAAATAAACCTCTCTCCTCCTGTCCCTTCCATTTTTTTAGCAGATCCTTTATGTTTTCTCACCCTCCATTTTCTCGAGGTTTTTTTTTTTTAATGTGTGTGTGTAGTTGATCAATTGAAGAGAAAAATCTCATAGAGTTAATGGGAAGCAAAACGGAATCAAAAAGGTGGATGCTTGAGAGCATTGAAATTGATAGGATGCGGGGTGTTCCTGTTAATGATGAACCTAAAGCCACCTTACCGCCCAAAGAACCTGCTGATGGATTCATCAAGAGGAGTGCAAGTAATCTTGGGGCATCCCTCAGAAGGACTACAAGTAGTGCCTTGAGGAAGAGTGGGGTTCTCTCTTCGAAACCTCCTCTCCCCAAGATAGAAAGAACAGCATCATCAGCTTCTAGAGGACTTAAAAGCCTAAGGTTTCTTGATAGAACAATGACAGGAAAGGAAATGGATGCATGGAGATCCATCGAAAGGCGTTTTGATCAATTTGCAGTTCATGAAAGGCTCCCTAAGGACAAATTTGGAATCTGCATTGGTATGCTTTCGAAATCTTTCGTTGTTGACGGCATGCTTTTTCTCCTATCTTTTCAATATAAAAAACACAAATTGAACTTCATTCCCTTTTTTGCAGGACTAGGAGATTCAAAAGAGTTTGCAGGAGAAATATTTCATGCAATTGCCAGGCGTAAGAATATATGCCCCGCAAATGGGATAACAAAAGATGAGTTGAAATTATTTTGGGAAGACATGACTAAACAAGATCTTGATTCTCGTCTTGGAATATTTTTTGATATGTAAGAAATCCCCCTTGTGAAGTCTAAACTGTTAAAGGGTTAACTTTAAGCTGACATAATGATTTAATAGGTGCGACAAGAATGGGGATGGGAGGCTTTCGGAGTTGGAAGTGAGGGAGGTGAGGCTATATTGCCCTTCTGCATAATTGTTATTTTCCTTTTCTTTTGTTTTTTTTTTTTCCTTCCTCTTCACATCACGATATTTCAATTTTCTGATTTTATGTTTTGCAAAAGGTTATAGAGTTGAGTGCCTCTGCAAACAAGCTCACAAATCTTAAACAGCATGCGGCAGTCTATGCAGCTCTAATCATGGAAGAACTTGATCCTGATCATCTTGGATATATAGGGGTTGGTATTTATGCAAAAACTCTGGTTTCAAATTTTGTGACTGTGTGGCAATTAGAAACCCTACTTTTTCTAGTTTTGCAGCTATGGGAGCTTGAAACTCTGCTAAGAGGGATGGTGAATAATGAAGATCAAACGACGAAGCTCGATGAAAAAACGCATAATCTCACAAATGCCATGATCCCAAGAAGATATAGGACTCCTGTTACCAAATTCTTGACGTTGTCAGTAGAATATATTCATGACAACTGGAGGAGAATATGGGTTATCGCGTTGTGGTTAGCTGTAAACTTCGTACTCATTTTTTGGAAGTTCAAGGAATTCGAGAAATCACCGCTATTCAAAATCTCAAGTTATTGTGTCTGTCTTGCCAAGGCTTCTGCCGAGAGTCTCAAGTTTAATATGGCCCTCATTCTTCTTCCTGTCTGCAGAAGAACACTTACTAAGCTTAGATCATCATTTCTCGGCACCTTTATCCCTTTCGATGACAACATAAGCTTTCACAAGACGATTGCTTTGGCCATAGTAATTGGGACTCTAGCTCATACTCTAGCACATGTGCTTTGTAATATTCCGTTGTTGAGTTCATGCCCAGAAGGCAAATTCATGCTATTTGCTGGACCATTGTTCCATTACCAACAGCCAACTTATTGGTTCTTCATGCGAAGCATTGTAGGCGTAACCGGAATTCTGATGATCCTTATAATGGGGTTCTCATTTACTTTGGCGACACACCATTTCCGAAAGAACGTCATTAAGTTACCAGGGGTATTTCACAGATTGGCAGGGTTTAATGCCTTTTGGTATGCGCATCATCTGCTCGCCCTAGCATATCTACTGTGCATTTTGCATGGCTACTTCTTAATATTTGAAAAGCCTTGGTATGCCAAAACGGTATGCACAGCCCTCAGCTAGCTACTTCTTCATTAAGCATAACCTTTTTCTTCCATTTGTGCTTCAACAATTCTGAATGCAATATTTTCATGACAAAATAATTTCTCTTCTGAACATATATAGGTTAAATCGGTTGCTGAAACTAATTGTGTTATCTAACTTTCCACAGACATGGATGTATCTCATTGGCCCAGTATTGTTCTATGCCACCGAGAGAGTCTTCACAAAAAATCAGGAACGCTTTCACCGTGTTGATGTCATTAAGGTCTGTGTTATTGATGTTTATTGTCCTCATCCATGATATTAATTCATAAAACTCATCGTGTACTTTGGACATTACAGGCAATTATATATACAGGGAATGTTCTTGCTCTATACATGGGCAAGCCTCCAGGATTTAAGTACGAAAGTGGAATGTACCTCTTTATCAAATGCCCGGATTTGTCCAAGTTTGAATGGTAATCAATTGATCTCCGATAGTGTTTTCTGTTCCATAATACATCTCTTTAGTAAAAAAATTCAGTTCTTATTTCATATAGGCATCCCTTCTCCATCACTTCTGCACCAGGAGATAACAATTTGAGTGTCCACATAAGAACTGTGGGTGATTGGACTACAGAACTCAAAAACTTATTTGCGAAGGTTATGGCTTGATTGGTGTCTCTCTATATCAATGCAACTGAGGCAGATTTAGTGACATGTTATTTGCAAATGTTATATTTTCGCAGGTCTGTGAGCCCCCCCGGGATACTAAACAAAACCAAGGAAGGCTAAAGAGAATGGAAACTAAAGCATTGTCAAACTCAAACTTCGATCAGATACAAGCAACGTCAGTAAATTAATTCTTAAATAATCTATACTTGAGATTTTGTGAAAACTAAAATACCCCTTTTTCACCTGTGGCAGATTTCCAAAGATCCTGATCAAAGGACCATTTGGAGCCCCCGCTCAGAATTACAAAAAGTTTGACATATTACTGCTCATAGGTCTAGGAATTGGAGCAACTCCATTTATCAGCATTTTGAAGGATCTGCTCAATCAGATCAAATCAAATGCAGCGGAGTCGAGGAGGGTACGTTACGTATAGTGCAAGGCACACATCACTGCCATAAGATTGCTTAGACAAATAAGTTGAAAATCAATTCAGCTAACATATGATTGCACGCAGGACCAACGGATGGGTTCAACTGATAAAAAGGGTCCAGAAAGAGCATACTTTTACTGGGTCACAAGAGAACAAAGTTCTTTTGATTGGTTCAAGGGTGTCATGGACGATATTGCAGACTATGATGATAATGTGGGTTTTGATAGCTGAAAAATGTCCTCATTTTACAAATTCTCAGCCCGTCAAGGGTTTCTAATCTAACCAGTAATTATTCCTTTGGAACTTTTCAATGTCTCAGAATATAATTGAAATGCACAACTACTTGACTAGTGTGTATGAAGAAGGAGATGCAAGGTCTGCACTTATTGCCATGGTACAAAAACTGCAGCATGCAAAGAATGGACTTGATGTTGTCTCCCAAAGTCGGGTATTGATCAGCTTGACTGACCACTGCATCATTAACGATATACTATGTTTTTTTCTTTTAAATTCCTTGCTAATATGTAATAGAATGTGACAGATAAGAACGCATTTTTCAAGACCCAACTGGAGAAAGGTATTTACTCAAATGGCAGAAACACATAAATTTTCTCGGATAGGTAAGTGTGGAACTGTAAAGAACCTTTTTTGGTACCATGGCGCACCATATCTTTTTCAGCTATATCATTAGTTTTATGCTTAGGTCCTTTGTTTACTTCTTGATGTCTTGGTTTGCAGGCGTCTTCTACTGTGGAAGTGCTCTCCTTGTCAAACCACTGAGGGAGCTTTGCCAAGAATTTACTCTAAGTTCATCAACTCGTTTCCAATTTCATAAGGAGAACTTCTAAAATACCAATTTGATCCATCTTGGAAAATGTTTGCTTGACACAGTGTACAACGAAAGATATAAAATGAGAGCTTCTCGAGCTCTAAATTCTATAGAAAATCTATGTTTTGTAAACTCTCACTAATATGAAATCTCTCTACTAAAAAATAATACTCAAGGTTATTTAAATAAAAGCTTAAATAGATTTAATTAGGTAAGGAAACTTGAACCAAATAAAATTTTTAAATATAACTAGGAAAAAAATCCTAAAATAAAGAAATATCCAAAAAAATATCTTCTGAGCCGAATTCGAATATGATAACAACCTCTTCTGATTTTAACCAATTATCTCTTTATAAAATTGGGTATGTTGAGCGGCATGATAAAATTTGAGTCTGATCCAATGGTTTAATAAAAATTATATCTTTTTTTGTCTGAAATATTTATTAATGTGTCTAAACTTTTTTTCGAGCTTGTCTATATACGTATCGCGTCAAGCTTCTTTATTTGAGTAAAACTGATCATTCTCAATTTTACTATCAGAAATTAAACTCTTTGATTCTAAAGAAATATACACTTCAAATATAGTATTGTGGCTAGTTTGTTCACAAATTAAAATGTCTTTAATGTACTGATTTCAAAATCTAATTTATGATATGTGCAGCTAAATGAGAATTCATATCTAATGTTACACTTTGTTTGTCTATGAAACCCATTTGTATTCCTGCACCCTTTCCTTTACCTCAAATTTGACCACCTCATTAAATGTTGGTAAAGAAGCACTGTCATCTTTAGTCAGCTTGTATTCAAGCTGCTTTTATCCCTTGACCTTTTTATGGAAAGGAACCCCGAGTAATATTCTACCATATTTTTGAGTGACTTTTTAAAAATCATTGTGCTCTCTATGTCTTTGTTTGAACACCCATGATCGAAGGATTATAGCTTACTATTTTCTTCTCTAACTTAATTTATAAAGACTAAAGTTGTTTTTTTAGCTCTCTGTTCAACCAAATTATCTTTACCATGATGGTATAACTTTGAAATTTCAAAATTAGAGACTTATGTATCTAATTCTACCCTTTATTCTTTGTAAAATTCATTACCTTGCAAATTAAGGTTAACAATAGTCTTTGGTTTCCACTCATAATCTAGTGAAACAAATATATCCCTCAATAATATTTTTATTCAAAACTAAGATAAAAATAAGTTCTTACTTTAATTATTTATATGTTTTTCCTTTGTACTATTTAAAAATTTTGAACAAAAAACAAGCTATAATAATTTAATTATTTATATGTTTAGTATAAAATCTCTTCATAATCATCTTGTATAAACTTTAAAGTTATTAATTTTCTCATAGTTCTTCATGATGAAAGTATATGTTTACTAGCACAAACTCTATTTCTAGAATATCTTATCACCAATCTCATCATAAGCAAGTTTGCATCTTGAAAAGCTTGCCTTCTGATAACTAAGAATCTTTTTTAATTGAAAGTATGCTTCCAACTCTAACAGTCATCTAATAAATCTTTTCTTTAAAAAAATTCTATAAAAAAACAATTTCATTGAAATTAAGAATTCATCTATGAAAAAATTAATTGCAAACTAAGTTATCAGTTCATTGTTTGGTTTATAGGAATAGATATAGGGTTTGGTTCACCCTGAGGTAAGTCTATAGGCACATCCCTCTCCTCATTATGATCCTTATTTGTACCTCTCCATGGCAATTGATCTAACCAATCATGATATGGTTCTCATTACTGCCTCTTGAGACCTCATAGTTTCATAGATGGCCTTCATTCTTGCACCACAAAATAGGAAGATGTTGTAAATGTCTCCTACCACCAAACAATCTACCTTGCTCTATTAAGAATTGATACAGTATATAGTAAAAGATAGGAAATGAAGATTTCTAAAGTCCTAGGTACAATTATGAACTATAGAGAAAATCAATTATGAACTATAGAGAAAATCTATGTTCTATAGATTTTGATTAATATGAAATCACTTTACTGAAAAATAACACGCAAGGTTATTTAAATAGGAATCTAAACAATCTAGGTAAGGAAACATAAACAAAATAAAATTTTAAAACCTAACTAGGAAAGACATCTTAAGATAACTAGGAAAAAAATGCAAAGCATCTTCTATGTCAAATTTGAACATGAAAATAATGTTAGTTAGCTAAATCCAGATTACCACCTTTAGAACTGAGTTTGTAGAACATTTTGGGAAAATTCTACCTGGATTTAATAATCAGATTAAAAGTTAAATATGTTTTTGCTCAAAAGATTGTTTGACGCATCTATATTTCTTTTTAGACTTATTGATACGTGTCCCACCACATCATTATAGAAATAGAATTTGTGTCATTAACCATTTTCCCATATTCATATGAGGAAATTAGCTTTAGGATGTTGCAATCTTGTAACCTTACAAATAATTTCTTTTTTCTTCCAAACTTATGTTGACAAACATTTTTTAGTTATAGAGGTTATGTCATAATTATACAATAAAGATAACTCTATTTGATTTATAAATCCATGTCATCCTTTCTAGAGTTTTGTTTTACAGTTTTCATTAAAAGGTCAAACCCTAATAAGTACATTAAAATAGCTAAAGTTGAAGTATGAAGAGCATAAGGCATTAGTAAATGAAAAACACAAATAGCCTTCAAAAATTCCATAAGGATAGAAAAAATTATAGATAGACAAGTAAGGAAAAAAAATTCAATCTTATAAGAAAAGTTACAAGATTGGAAATCATCATTTGTAAATGCTAGATTTTATAAGAAATAAATTTATAGATATTGTCACAAAGATAACTTTATGTTAGAATATATTTTAATTTTAAAAGTTATGTAAGTTTGCAAACAGTAGTTCTCTTTTATTCTAAATTAGTGCTAACATTTTAGCTTAGACTTTGAGTTTTAGCCTAGACTTTGAACTATATAATAAGAGTAGTTCTCTCTCTTTCTTATTCATTCAATCAATCCTTTCAAGAAGGAATTTTTTTTAATAGCACATTCAAAGATCAAAGGCTTTGTGAGTATATATAATAATAAATCAAAGCCTAGATATAAAGAGCACAATGCAAGTAAATAAATAACGAATGTATCCCTTAAAAGCCACGAGGACAAGAAAAACATCATACAAGCCCGCACAAGGCATTAGTAAATAAAAAACACAAATAGCCTTAAAAAAATCCACAAGGATAGAAAACATTATAGACAGTCTAGGTAGAAAAAAAAATCCAATCTTATAAGAAAAGTTACAAGATTGGAAATCATCATTTGTAAATGCTAGATTTTATAAGAAATAAATTTATAGATATTGTCACAAAGATAACTTTATGATAGAATATTATTTTAATTTTAAATGTTATGTAAGTTTGCGAACAATTGTTCTCTTTTATTCTAAATTAGTGCTAACATTTTAGCTTAGACTTTGAGTTTTAATTTAGACTTTGAACTATATAATAAGAGTAGTTCTCTCTCTCTCTTGTTCATTCAATCAATCCTTTCAAGAAGGTTTTTTTTTTAATAGCACATTCCAAAACCAAAGGCTTTGTGAGTATATATAATAATAAATCAAAGCTTAAGTACAAAGAGCACAATGCAAGTAAATAGATAACGCATGTATCCCTAAATTCCACGAGGACAAAAAAAAAACATCATACAAGCCAAACTTATAGAAGTTTAGAATGAAGAAAAAAATTGTTTTCGATCACTACATAGGTCGTCATGGCTCATTGATTCACTAAATCGTCGATGGACTATTCATCCCCAACAATCTACCTTTAAAGTTTGTTGTTTCTTCTTCAAGCTAATTGCCTCCCTATATTCTCTCTATTTTGAGACAAATAATAGACATTATTCCTTGTCATTTAAAGAATGGAAGGAAAAAATGTTGTAGAAAAACTAGTGATCTTAAAAATAGAATCTAATATCATTTCATATCAATTTTTTGTTTAGTTTAACTATAAGATAATTGCATGTAAATTATAACCAAATATTGTTGATTAAGTTGTTGTTAAAAAAAGATAAGCATGGAATTAAACAAAGTAAATATTGAATGACTATATTGGTTGTCATAACCCGATTCTTTACCATTATTTTCTCATAAAAAGAAAAAAATCAAAGAAAATGATTTTTTGATACATTCCAGCCATTCATGCACACATTTCATTATTCTCATCTTTTTTTTTTTGTTAACATCTTTTTTGGGAGAGAAGTCAAAATAAGAAAAATTAAAATTAAGAGAGAGAGAAAAAAAAAAGAAGAATAAGGAATAAAATGAAAAGTGTAGGAAAGAAGGATCAAAATAAAGTTTAGACCCAACTTATTTGAACATATAAGAGTCCTAGATTAAGTTGACTCTCCAAACTTAATCCACTCAACTTAGGTTCGATGTCTTAACAAAATGCCTATGTGGACATTTATGTATAATTGCAAAATATATTGATAGACTACATTACTCTTTATTTGTAATATAACTATAAAGGGTTTTTTTTTTATATATAATCAAAATGTTATTAATTTTTTTAAAAAATTATTAAAAGGGAAAATCACCTTAAAACTCCTAAGGTTTAATTGTAGTAACACTTTACCTTCCATATTTGAAAATTTATAATTTATATATTACTGTTGATATCAAGGTTGTCAATTTCATTTTGTTCCTCTAGTAATGACCAGTTTATCTTGTACAATTTCAAAAAACAAAACAACCCAAAAAAAATAATGACCAATTTATCTTGTACAATTTCAAAAAACAAAACAACCTAAAACAAATTTCATCTCGCTTTGAATCTCTTTCCATTTTAGATTTCTTGGCCAAATTCAGGCCAAGATGTTTCAGTTCATTATGTTTGTTCCATTCAATGAATTATATTTTTTTAAAAAAAAAAATCTATGTTTTTTTCTCTAATTTTATTATTTAACACTTAGTTTATTTAAGATGGAACTTTTATTTTGTTGTGGATTGCTTTTTTGTTTTATGGTTATCTTAGTCTCATGACCCATATCATTGGTTTGGAGAGTTAACCCAGTTGACTCGAGTATTTTTTTGTCTATTTTTTTCAGTTTCATCATTCAACATTTGATTTATTATGAATTAGGCTTTATTATTTATTTTAGTTTATTTTCTATGAAGTTATCCTAATCTCATAACTCAAATCGTAGGTTTTTGCTTTAACTCGGGTAGACTTAGATCGTTCTATTGTGTCTTTTTTTTAGATTGGTTTATTTTTCCAATTTATCATTTAACAATGGGTTTATTAGGAATAAAACTTCATAATTTATTTTGATTTGTTTTATTTGCGGTTTTCATGGTCTTATGACTCGGGTTGTGGATTTGAAAGGTGAACCGAAGTTGACCTGGAACAATCCAATATGTTGTCTCAATATTTTAAAAAAAATGATGTCATCTTGAATTTCATATAGTCAAACTATATTTTTATTAGGCGTTCAAATTGTCTTTAGGCCCATCGAGTCCATTTGATCAACTTCCACACGATTTAAATTTTTTCTAGTAGAAAAATGTTAGTTATGCTTGGATATTTCTTTTTATGTTAAAAAAATTGATTCGACCCACAATATAGCGTGGACTAATGATCTAATAGTTACTAAATATGAATGTTTAAATTTTAAAATTATGTTTAGATACTTGACATTATGTTTAAAATTTGAATTGTACAATTTCAATTTAATTTATCTTTGGATTTAAATTGGAATTTTATATGTTGAATTAATATATGTATGTGTGTTTGTGTGTGTATGTGAACAATACAACTCCAAAACAGTACACCAAAATGCTTCGAAACCAAAATGTATCGTTCTAAATAATAATAATAAGAAAAAACAGATTGCCAACCATAATGGAAGTGATAAACTTGGTTTATATAATTGATAACACTTTATATACTAAGTCAGAAACACATGAACTCGGTCAATATAAAGATTTTGAAATATTACAGGTTTGCCATTGTAATTTATTTAATGTACAAGATGCTCTTATAAGTGAAATATCTCAAGTTTGCCATCATTCTTCTCATATGTTTCCTCTCCCATTCTATATGAATGTAAAATCATGTTCTTTCTCTCTCTTCTATGCATAAATGATATTCATGAATAAAATTAAGGTTAATCAAAGTTGTAAGATGAAGAAACTACTCGATTGTTTCAACCATTTCAAAAAATTCCTTTCACCATTAATTCTCTACTTCTCAAAGACCTGTGACCTAAATGAGCACAACATCAGCAATAATTGGCCAAACCGAATCATAATGTCTCAAGAAACCATCACTCATATGAACAATACAACCCCAACAACACACTTATATAGACTAGTCACCATAACATAAGACACACCACGTCAAACCTAACCTCATCTTCATCTCTAATCAACCATCAAACCTTAAATCCACAACACCTTAAAAGACACCATCACCGGTCATATAATCTAACATTACAACATTTAACAATTTTATCGATGAAATTTTTTCGTCGGCTTGAGATTGTTATTCTGTCGGTAAAACTTTTACCAACTAATTCACCAACGGAATGCGTCCGTCGGTATAATGTTTGTCGGTAATTCCATCATTTATTATTAATTCTATTAGTAAAAAAAATAAAACCGATGGTTCTACAAATAGAAAATGCTCTGGGCTTTGCGACCCATGACCCATCAAAAGACAACTTCATATCTTTATGGTTACAAAACAACGATATATCCTTTTTAGCCTTGATATTGTCCTTTGTCTTCTCCTTCATGTCCATGATCATGTTGAAAGTGTTCTTAAACACGTTCTTTTCTATGTGCATGAAGTCAAGGTTATGGCGGAGAAGATTGGTCTTCCAATAAGAAAGCTCCTAGAAAATACTTTGCTTTACCTAGTTGTGGGTCAAACCAAAACCAAGAAACTTTTGCTTACCGGACTGGAAATCAAACACAATGTCACCGTACTCTAACACCACATCGTGCAATTCTTCACCAGAAAGACGTGGGAGTGCAACATTCTTTTCAACTCTGCCAACAAAAAAAAATTTATGTTCTTTCTGTACTTGTGATCTGTTGGCAAGAAACGTCGGTGGCTGTTAAAAAAGATGTTTTACCCCCGCTTGTTCGCGTGAATTGTTTTCGATTAAGAGCTCATTTGAAGCAATAGTACAACTAGAGTTTTATTAAATTAATTTTTTGATGTTTTTGAATTATTTTAATGTGATGATATCAAAAATAAATTTTTAAAAAATTAAAAAATATATATTATTTTGATGCATTTCCAAGTAAAAAGCACTTTAAAAAACTTTTATTACCATTATCCCAAACACCCCTTAAAACTACTATATTCATAATCTTATTTTTACAAACAGGGTTGAATCTAGTTTACGTTTACCACTTTTATATAATAATATATTTATCATTATATCCTATGGTGTTGACTTATGAATCAACCCGTGAATTATAAAAACAAATCCATAAAGAAACCATAAAAGCTATAAATACAGTCTAAAAATCAATTCTACACATAAAATCCAATTTTGGTAAAATAGTACAGACTTTTAAATTATATTCTGATAAAATTGGAATCCATAACATGTTGGAGCCTTGGTTGTTAATGGCTCAATTGGCCCATTATATACCTATAAGGAATCAAATTATTAATGAATGAACTAAACTAGTTATGGTAATGAATTATACAAGCACTGTCCTTTTATTCATAAACATTTAATTTAGGTAGTGTTTGGATTTAAGTGATTATTATAATGTTTTTTATTTCTATAAAAATTTAATTGAAAAAAATATATAAAAAAAAATTCAAAAACCAAACCTTCAACTTTCTTTTTCAGCTAGACGTCAACATCGAGAAAGCGGATACACTTTAGTGTATCGAAATTACTAGAAAACCCATACTCGCCTTATTCCACCACCTAGCCAATCACAGCTTGTCCTTGTCAATTCTCAACTTGGTCGGGCCACTCTTCGTCTTCTAACATATTTTATCAAGGGAGGAAACTTTGCTCAGCTGCAACGCCTACAAACGCCAAACCCACCAATCACAACGCAACACCTTTGACCACTTCACACTCTCTTCTCTTTGCTCATTTCTGTTTCCACGGATCCTCTTTGTGCAAGTAGCAGTAGCAAGAAAGAGTTGGCATACTTGTGTTCTCTCAGGCACCACCATTTTCTTTTTTCAAGCCTTTTAGCTTATAGTGAAAAAAGAGAATAAAGCTAGCAAAGCACCAGTTTTTTATCCTTTTTTGCCATTTTCTCCACTAATTCTAGAGGGCATCTTTCTTTTCTCTGTTTTTTCCTCAATTGGGTCTTTTTGGTTTTTGCTATTGCTCACTTTTAGTATCTTTTAAACCAAAGTCTTAATCCCATTTTTTTTGGGTTTGAAGTTTGAACTTCGAAGTTTCAAGATTTATGGTTAAGAGTATTGTTTTCGTTTTTGAAATTTAAAAAGGTTTTTTCTTTTTCTTTCTTGAAATTGTTGTGGTTTAGTACTTGGGTTTATTGATGGAATAAATATTAGGATCTGGATATTGTTATTGCTTCAAGAATTTTCCTTGGGTTTTGGAAAGTTGCAAACTTTTCAAGATTCCTCAATTTGTAAAAAAGAAGGTTTCTCAAGATTCTAATCTAATGGCTATTTGATCATAAAATTCTCCACTTCTCTGCATTTCCCATTTGGTCATTCTCTCTCTCTTTGAATTCAAAGAGAGAGAGGAAAACCGAGTAATAGAGTGTGCCTCTTTTATGTTTGTATAAATCATCTCTTCTTTGGCTTGCTAGTTATTTGCTTTGATTGTACACTGTGACTGCTTACAACTATGAATCGGGGCATTGGAATCCTGTCTCCGGCCTCGTATTTACAGAATTCAAACTGGTTTTTTCACGAAAGCAGGGGAACAAAATGGACCCCTGAAGAGAACAAGCAGTTTGAGAATGCTTTGGCTTTGTATGACAAGGATACGCCTGATCGGTGGCTGAAGGTGGCAGCCATGATTCCAGGCAAGACTGTAGGTGATGTCATCAAACAGTACAAGGAATTGGAGGAAGATGTTAGTGATATAGAGGCAGGACTCATCCCAATTCCTGGATATAATAGTGATTGTTTCACATTAGAGTGGGTGAGTAATCATGGGTATGAAGGGTTGAAGCAATTTTATAGTCCTGGAGGTAAGAGGGGCACAGCGACTCGGCCTTCTGAGCAGGAAAGGAAGAAAGGTGTGCCATGGACTGAGGAGGAGCACAGGTAAATTACATTTCTTAGATTGTAATGCTATTGTCTCTTCCTTTTAATTTTGCGACAGTGATAGTTAATAAAACTTGTTCTTTTTCTGTGTTGTTTTTTTCTGGAATTGAGTTGTCATTTGCCATCTTGCTGAGGTAATTGAGAGGTGATTAATGACTAACTTTGCATTTTAGCTTATGATAGACCTAAGCGTATTGTTCTCTATAAATCTTTATAGCGGAATTCAACAATTTGAAAATGTCAATCTGCTGTACTTTAAGCCTTGCTTTCCTAAAGATGTTTCTTTCATCCACCTATGTACTTTTCATGTGTTTTGGTGTCTTATGTTGAAGATACTTGACATAAACTGCAGGCAGTTTCTTTTAGGTCTTCAAAAGTATGGTAAGGGGGATTGGAGAAATATCTCCCGCAATTATGTGACTACTAGGACGCCAACTCAGGTGGCTAGCCATGCACAAAAGTATTTTATTAGGCAAAGTACTGGAGGGAAGGACAAGAGGAGATCTAGTATCCATGATATCACTACTGTCAATCTTCCAGATGCCAGATCTCCATCACCAGAAAACAGAAAGCCATCATCTCCAGATCATTCAACCACAACCAAGCAATCTCAGGCACCACCAATAACGACTGGCATGGTTAAAGGGCTATTTGACTGGAAACCCCAAAATGAAGGAACAGCCACAGTTTTCAATCCAGCAAATGGCAATTTGTTGATGGCACCTTTCTGTGGGATATCCTCATATGGATCCAAGCTGCAGGAGCAAAATCTGCTTGGAGGAGCACTTCCAGGATATCAGTTCGGTCCTTACAATTTGATTTTTCAGATGCAATCAATGCAGCATCACTAAGGTCATAGATGAAGTGGAGCATTTAGAGGGCTCTGAAGGCATTGATATGCTATATGTGATATAGTATGTTGGGTAGCTTTGTCTTTTCTTAATCATGGTTTATTGTGAATATGTCAATGAGGGCTCAAGTTAGTCCATATTTACTAGACTCTTACAGAACAATCACTTAGCTTACGCTGTGATTTTGCATTCAAATCTAATCATCGAACCAAAAGGAAGCTCGTTTATGTGAAGCTTGCCTTTTTATTACCTGTGAATATCCTGGTTGTGTTTGGAATTCAATTATAGTCGCAAGGTTTGGAACTTGATAATGGTCGCAAGGGACTTTCTATTTGGACTTCTTTGTGTTTTGAATGATGAAATTTGCATAAGAATCATTCTGAATTGTCCTTGAGCATGAAAGGGTTATGACTAGATGGGGTATTCTTCAATTATTGAGTTGCTGGCTTGACATGCATGATGCAGCATCCTAGTTCACATGGTGGATGAAGTACAATCTGAAGTATGAAGAATTGGATTGAAAAAGTCTGTCTGCTCAAGAAAAATAAAACAAAACTCAGAGAGAATGGTTTCTGATGTGTTCGAGGTATTCAGACTATGTCACCTGTGATATTGTTTTGTGCACTTGTAATATTCCTTTGATCAAAGTAAGCAGCAGTTTTCTTGTACAAATCCTCTGTCCAAATTTGCTTTGATCACATATCAGATTTTTTATCCCTTTCAAACATCATTCCTTGATTTCCTTTTTCTTGATGCCTTTATGCGTATGGTTTATGCATTCGATTCGATTAGATGAATGAATTTGACAATGGAATCTTGACTGAAGCTTGAGAGTGAGGGCCACCGGTTCAAGAATCCAATGCTTTCATTCTGTTTCCTTTTCACTTTGTTCTGTTCATGAGGATGACAGTGTTCTTCTTTTCACTTTGGTTCAATAATGAGATAGCAAAGTTAAGTGGCAGAAGATCCTACAAGATGTTTTAGTGACTGACTGTGCCATTGAATTCCATTTTCTTTCTTTTGTTTTTTTGCAGAAATATCTTTCAAAAGCTAATGTCAATCGTGCCGAAGACTAGTGCATTATTTTTGCATCTCCTTCAAGCCAGTAATCAATCATGGGTGGTTCTCTGTTTCTTGAATGTGAAAATTTTGATTTGACTGCTCATTAAAAGAGAATCTAACTAAGCACTTAGGTGGGTTTAGAAATTTAACCCGTAATTTAATCATGGTAAGATTTTATAAATCCCTTCCATGCTAAAATATATATATATATATATATATATATATATATATATATATATATATATATGCTCTTGAAGAAATACTCATCCGAAGAGGGATGCTATAATGGGTTTCATTTCGTATGATTTTTATAAATTAATTTAATTTGTTTCTTAGTTTTTTATTTAAATAAAAGCCATATCTATATATGCTTAAATAACAATTTTTTTTTTATAAATTTGAGTCAAAATTTTGCTTTAATAAACTGTGAAAATCATAACTTTTGTCTAAAGAATTCCAACTTGTATTATTTTTTTTTTCAAAAATTTTATTTTAGGTCATTTTTTTACCAAGCATATTTATAAAAAAAATTCTTTCAAAACAAATAATCTTTTCAAGCTGCTTCTCCTGTTAGTTTTGACTTAAAAAATATTAAATAGATGTTTTTTTTATGCTCTTGAATAATCTTGATATATCGATATTAAAAATTTAAAAATAAATAGATAAAAAATATATTTTAATATATTTTTAATTAAAAATTATTTTTAAAAAATATTTTATAAAATTTTCATTTCCCATTTGATAAAGACGGATTAGCCATGTTGAAACCTAGATTATCAGACCCTTGCACAAAATCTGACATAACCAATCCCCTCATGGTGTTGTACAAGCAAAGACAAGTGAGTATTTGCCAAACGCATTTTTAAGCAACTGGGACAGTTTTGCTAACCATTCAGATGGCTTTCCACCGTCTGCTTTCACTGAATTTGACATAGCCATTGTTTTTCCTCGTGTTTTTTAAGATTATTTTTTATATTTTTAAATTATCTTAACATATTAATATTAAAAATAATTATTAGCACTTATGTTCGTCTTCTTTCTTTTGTTGCTGCTGCTCCTGCAAATCGCTGGCACTGACATTGATGTTGTTTATGCGAACCTTCATGAAAAGCTAGCCTACTGCTCCCATCAGACATCGCCTCGCAACCATTACTCAAGGTCCCCCCACGGGACCCCACAAAAAAAAAAAAAATTTCATGGCAGCATAAGCAATATAAAACCCTGTGAGACTTTTTCCTGGGTAAATGACAAAACTGCCCTAATTTCTTTCCGAAAGCAAAAGCTTTTTCTGCAAGTTGCGTAGAGGAGCACTTTGGATTATTTCATTCTCATCATGTTATAACCAATCCCATGGTCTAAGTGCAGACCACACACCTTGTGTCTCTATCTCTTGCTTATTGTTTGGTTGATGTTCCAAGAAAGAAATAATATAAAAAATATATAGATATACATATATTTAGTTCAGTAAATATAAAAAAGACAAATTTATAAAAATAAATTTATCTTTCAAATTATTTTAAAATAAATTTCTATATTTTCAAAATATAAGGTACATAAAGAGTGTAATTCTATGGACAATAGTTATTATTTTTCTATTCCTAAAATATCCTTATTAAAAAACTTTTAATTCTAAAATTGTTTAACTAAGACATGTAAGGGTAAAAATGATTATTATTATAATTTTAAAACTCGACATAAAAATCGATTTAAGATAAGTCTTGGGTCATGGGTTAGAATCGGGTCAACCCAAGTTAATCTTATGTTTTTTTTAAAAAAAAAAACATAATCAAAATGACATTGTTTTAATTAAAAAAATCAAAATATTTTTTACATGGGTTTTTTCTCGGGTTGACTAGGTCATAAAACATCCAGTTTCTTGACTAGGTCAGGTCAGATCAATCCTTCATCTATTTTTCTTAAATGCAGATTGATCTAGAACCTATGTCAATCATGTTCTAAGTCGACCTAGCAAGCCGGTCATGGTTTTATAATTAGAGTTATTATACTATTATTGATTTTAACACTTAACACAAACTAAAGTAAAAAAAAAAAAACAATTATTTTTTAAAATATGTAAGTTTGACAAAAAAAAACATATTAAGGGTAAAATAAACTTTTTATATTTTATTTTGTTTTGATCACTATCAATCAAAGACGATATAAAAACAGTCACTCCGTCTTGTATATCATTATCAAACGTAATTTTATTTTCATATCATATTTTGACTTGTCTTTTCTATCTACATTGTCTCTTTTTCTTTTATCATGAGACAGCAGCCAAAAGCTATATTGAAGGACAACATATATATAGGTGTTCTTGGTTTCACAACAACATTCTATTCTTCTCTCAAATGCTAGTATATAATATATATATATATACTCCTTTAAGCTTGTTCAAATTGTTTTTTTTTAGTAGTAATGTTTGGTTATTATCTTAGAAAAAAATAGAAAGAGTTTGAAAAAAAGAACATGTTCCTTCTTATTTTTATTTCAAAATAATATAAATTTACTTTAAAATAATAACAGGAACTATTTTATCTCTACATCTTTGTCTTTTCAATTAAATAATTTTTATTTTTTTTTTATAGTTGTTATTCATGTCCCGAGATCTTAATTAAACACAACTTTATGTATCCCATTAAATAAAATATCGAGGATGATTCCACCATGGAGTCTTTTGATGCGTATAATAAATTACATACATAAGAAAACAAATTTTATATATACATGCATTACATATTAATGTACAGAAAAAAACAAAACATTATGAAACACAAAACCATGGGCTATTGCATCATCAATTATAAACTTTAATGAAAAGGTGGTGGTTGAGAAATTAATGCGAATACATACCAAAGACAATAATTTGAATTATGATATGTTTGATTAGAGTATGCAATATGAGCATGAGATTCCTCGTGTCTCTTCCCTTTGGGAACAAATTTTTATACTACTAAACATTTGCTAGACTTTTTGGTCCATTATGCAACCAATCACGGAGGCTTAGAGTCTTCAAAGCATTCTTCAACCATTGTAGGTCTTCATTAATGGTTTTCCCACGTCCAATTTCCTTTCTTGTAAATTTCAAACACCAAAGGACCAAGATAACTCAACAAGGGATTAACTATTTTCTCCCAAGATTTAAACTATAGGGTTTTATATATATATATATATATAGAGAGAGAGGGGGGGGGGGGGGGATGTCAAATTT